>ERZ839741.337-NODE-337-length-62848-cov-45.021436_pt1 | contig 62848 bp, 85 predicted proteins | sample MGYA00519880_ERZ839741 | MGnify/ENA primary metagenome ERZ839741 (study PRJEB31850, sample SAMEA3708851) | human gut metagenome | biome: human gut; feature: human-associated habitat; material: faeces | place: China | collected 2014 ...
GCATTGCCGACGGCCTGATGACCACCGTTCACTCCACCACCGCCACCCAGAAAACTGTGGACGGCGTGTCCGTGAAGGATTGGCGGGGCGGCCGCGCCGCTTCCGGCAACATCATCCCCAGCTCCACCGGCGCCGCCAAGGCCGTGGGCAAGGTGATCCCCAGCCTGAACGGCAAGCTCACCGGTATGTCCATGCGCGTGCCCACCCTGGACGTGTCCGTGGTGGACCTGACTGTGAACCTGGAGAAGCCCGCCAGCTATGACGAGATCTGCGACGCCATGAAGAAGGCCGCCGAGGGCCAGCTGAAGGGCATTCTGGATTACACCGACGAGCCCGTGGTGTCCTCCGACTTCCTGGGCAACACCCACACCTCTATTTTCGACGCCAAGGCCGGTATCGCCCTGACCGACACCTTCGTGAAGGTGGTCTCCTGGTACGATAACGAGATCGGCTATTCCGATAAGATCCTGTGCCTGATTGAGCACATGTATTCCGTGGATCACAAGTAAATCCAGCCAATTTTCCCTTTTATTGTTTTCCTTCTTTTTGTTCCGGAAAAAACGCCGTCCATCCTGGGCGGCGTTTTTTCCGTTCGGACGCCGGAATACGCAGGGAAAAGCCGTCTTCGGAAAGGAAGATCGTTACGAAAGAAACCCATCAGGGGTGTCTTTCGTTTGCAATCATAGGCATTTCAGAACGTAACGTTCTGAAATGCTGCAAGCAGCCTGTCAAAAAAATTTTTGACAGGCTGCCCGGAAAAAGCGCCGTCCATCCCCCGCCGGGCGGCTTTGATATATATCCGGTTGTCGGGAAAAGGGCGGTTATTCCGCCAGCAGGCCCGCGTGGACCATGGCGTGGTACAGGCCGTCCTCCACCGGGGTGCCGGTGACATACTCCGCCACCGCCTGCACCCGGGCCGGGGCATTGCCCATCACCAGCGGGTGTCCCACGCATTGCAGCATCTCCAGGTCGTTGGCGCTGTCGCCGATGGCATAGCAGTCGGCCAGGTCCTCACCCAGGGCCTGGGCCACCGCCAGGCAGCCGGAGGCCTTGGAATACCCCCGCACCGGCAGCTCCAGCATGTTGCCCCGGTCGATGATCTGGCACATGGGGGCCACCTCCGCCAGGAACTCCTCCCGGAGGCTGTCCGGCGCCGTCAGCACGCACACCTTGTCAAAGTGGAAGTCCGGGTCTCCGTCGGGCTGTCCCACCCGGACGCCCCGGGCCTCCAACCGGGCGATGGCCCCCCGCAGCTCCCGGTTCACGATGCCGTGTGGGGTGTCGCACCAGATGCGCTCCGCCTCCTCAAAGTACATATCCACCCGGCACCGGCGGCCGATCTCCAGAATTTTCCGGCTGGTCTCCCGGTCGAAGCCCACATGGCGGATGATCTTCCCGTCCAACTGGATATACTGGCCGCAGGAGCACACCAGTCCGTCAAAATCCATGTCCATAAGCTGCGGGTCCATGGCAAGCCTGGGCCGCCCGGTGTTGATGACGCAGTGGTGCCCCGCCTGGCGCAGCCGCCGCACCGCCGTCACGGCGGAGGGGGGAATGGTGCCGTCCAGGTCCATGACGGTGCCGTCGATGTCAAAGAAAATAATGCTCATATTCCGGTTCTCTCCCTATGTATTTTCCCATTCATTGTACGGCAATTTCCCCCGAAAGGGAATCTGCATAATGCACAAATGTGCCGCCCCGGCGGACGGGAGTTTTTCCCGGGCTTGCAATGGCCGCCGCTCTCTGCTACAATAAAGCAAAATTGCCAGAGCACCCAAGGAGGAGCATCCCATGACCAAGCAGGAAACCTATGACTATCTCCGGGCCCGGGGCGTGGCCTTTGAGATCACCGAGCACCCGGCGGTATTCAATATGGAGGAGTGCGCCGCCGTGGACATGCCGTATCCGGAGGACGACGCCAAGAACATCTTCGTCCGGGACGCCAAAAAGCAGAATTACTATCTCATCACCATCCGCCACGACAAGCGGGTGGACCTGAAGGAGTTTCAGCGCCGCCACGGCACCACCCGGCTGAGCTTCGCCTCTCCGGAGGACCTGATGGCCCGGCTGCACCTGACCCCCGGGTCCGTGACGCCTCTGGGCCTGCTGAACGATCCGGACCGGTCGGTGCAGTTCTATCTGGACCGGGATTTCGAGGGAGGCCGCATCGGCGTTCACCCCAACGACAACACCGCCACCGTGTGGCTGTCCACCCGGGACCTGCTGGACCTGCTGCGGGAGCACGGCTCCCCGGTCCAGTGGGCAGAGATCTGAGATAAGGAGGTCCTCCATGAATCCCACCGATCTGCTGGCCGCTCTGCACACGGCGGAACGGCTGAAGGACACCACCCGCCACTGCTGCACCTCTCACCGCCGCCCGGAAAGCGTGGCAGAGCACAGCTGGCGCATCGCCCTGATGGCCTTCTGGCTGCGGGACGAGTTTCCGCAGGCGGATATGGACCGGGTCATCCGCATGTGCCTGATCCACGACCTGGGGGAGTGCTTCACCGGCGATATCCCCACCTTCCGCAAAACGGCGGAGGACGAGGTACGGGAGGAGCGGCTGCTGCATGAGTGGGTGGACACCCTGCCCGCCCCTTATGGGGCGGAGATGCACGCCCTGTACCGGGAGATGGCCGCCCAGGAGACTCCGGAGTCCCGCATCTATAAGGCCCTGGACAAATTTGAGGCCGTGATCCAGCACAACGAGTCCCCCATCGACACCTGGGAGCCTCGGGAATACGACCTGAACCGCACCTACGCCATGGAAAACGCCGCCTGGTCCCCCTATCTGACCCGCCTGCGGCAGGCTATTCTCCGGGAAACGGAGGAGAAAATCGCCAACGAAAAATAAGCAAAGCAGTCCCCCGGCCCAGGCCGGGGGACTGCTTTGCTTATTCGTGTTCCTGCTGCTTTCGCTCATGCCGCCGGCAGATGGCCCGGTAGATCAGCAGCCCCACACCGGACACCGCCAGGGTCACGGCGAAAACCAGGATGGCGAACTGATAGTCCTTCACTCCCAGGGCGCTGCCGCCGATGGTGGAGGTCAACACCGAGGGCAGACGCCCCACGGTGCACAGCAGCAGCCACTTGCCCCAGGACAGGTCCGTCAGCCCGGCGAAGTAGCACAGCAGGTCCTTGGGAGTGCCCGGCACGGTGAATATCAGCCAGAACAGGGCGTCCCGCTTGGGGGAGCTTTGCAGGAATTTCAGCTTCTCCAGCTTCTCCCGGGGGAAGAAGATCTCCACCAGCTCCCGGCCGAACCGCCGCACCAGGGCAAACACCGCCACGCTGCCCAGAACCCCCCCCAGCAGACACAGCACACTGCCCCGCAGGGCCCCGAAGGCATAGCCGCCGCTGATCTCCAGGGGCTCCCCGGGGATCACAGCCACCACCACCTGCAAAAACACCATGCCCACATAGGCGGCCATGCCCAGCAGGCCGTGGCCGTCCACCCACTGGCGGAACTCCTCCGGCCGGGAGGCAAAGCGCACCAGGGGTCGGCCAATGAACCATCCCACCGCCGCCGACAGCAGCAGGAAGATGGCGATGGCCGCCCAGGCGATGAGCTTTTTCTGTTTATCCGTGAAAACATGCTTGTCCATAAGAAACCTCGATCTGTTGATATGGACATTATACCACATTCTTCCGACCGTTTTTGAACAGACCGTGAAATAATCCTTAAACCGGGGTTACGCCCTTAAAGATATCACAATAAGCAATCCGCTTCCGGCAAAAACCGGAAGCGGATTGCTTATTTTTTATTGTTCTGCCGGGCCGGGGATGTCGCCCACGCCGTCCAGCACCAGCCGGGGGCGGTAGGGGAACTTGGCGATGTCCTCCCGCCGGGTGACGCCGGAGAGCACCAGCACCGTGTCCAGGCCGGTTTCGATACCGGCCACCATGTCGGTGTCCATGCGGTCGCCGATCATCACGGCGTCCTCTGAGTGGACCCCCAGGATCCGCAGGCCCGTGCGCATCATCAGGGGATTGGGCTTGCCCACGAAATAGGCGCTCTGGCCGGTGGCCATCTCGATGGGGGCGATCATAGCCCGGCAGGCGGGGATGATGCCGTCCTCCGAGGGGCCGGTCAGGTCGCTGTTGGTGCCGATGAGCCGGGCGCCCTTCAGCACCAGCCGCACCGCCCGCAGGATGTTCTCGTAATTATAGCTGTTGCCCTCGCCGATGATGACATAATCCGGGTCCACGTCGTTCATGGTGATGCCCTCGTCGTGGAGGGCCATGATCAGCCCCGCCCCGCCGATGACATAGGCGCTGCACCCCGGGGCCTGGCTGCTGATGAACCGGGCCGTGGCCAGGGCGCTGGTGTAAAAGTGGCTCTCGTCCACGTCCAGGCCCATGCGCCGGAGCTTCTGCTGCAGCTCCTTGGGGCTGCGCTCGGAGGAGTTGGTCAAAAACAGGAAATTCTTCTCCTCGCGATACAGCCAGTCCACAAATTCCTTCACCCCCGGCAGCAGCCGGTTGCCGTGATAGATGACGCCGTCCATGTCGCAGATAAAGCCTTTTTTCTGTCGCAGCTGGTCCATAAGAATCCTCCTATATGATAAAATTTACCGATTTCCGCAGTTTTTCCGCCAGATCAGGGCCAGGCCCCGCAGAAGCAGGCTGTCGTCGTGCAGGATCCTCCGGCGGCAGTAGGGGGTAATGATCCCGGACAGGCCGCCGGTGGCCACGGCGGTGCAGGGAGCGCCCAGCTCCTCCTCCATGCGGTCCAGCAGACCGTCGGCCATGGCGGCGGCTCCGTAAATGGCCCCGGCCTGAAGGCTGTCCTCGGTGACGGAGCAGATGACCTTCCCCGGGGCCTCCAGGGCGATATCCGGCAGCTGGGCCGTGCCGGAAAACAGGGCGTGGAGACTCAGCTTCACCCCTGCCAGGATCACGCCGCCCCGATAGCGGCGGTCTGCGTCCACCACGGTGACAGTGGTGGCGGTGCCGAAGTCGAACACCACCACCGGCAGGGGATACTCCGCCGCAGCGGCGGCGTCGGCGGCCAGCAGGTCCACCCCTAAGGTCTCCGGCTGTTCAATGGCGATGTCCAGCCCCGCCGGGGTGGTGGGACCTACCACCAGGGCCTCCAGCCCCGTAACGCTTCGGATGGCCCGGGCCGTTTCCTCCGTCAGCCGGGGCACCACCGAGCCGATCGCGGCCCCTTCCGGGGCGGCCTGCCCCTCCAGCACCCGGCGGATGGCGTCGTCATACGCCTCCGGCGGCAGCGGATCCCCGGAGGGGACCCGGCACTGGGATACGACCCGGTCCTTCTCATCCAGCAGGGCCAGAACGATGTTGGTGTTTCCGATGTCGGCAGTCAGCAGCATAGGCGGTACCTCTCTTAACAGCGTTTCAGCTTGGCCGAAAAGCCTTCGCTTTTCGGCCAAGCCGGGGATATTTCAGGATTGCTTCCTGGGAATGGTGACGGTAATGGTGGTGCCCTTGCCGGGCTGGCTCTCCATCTGCACGGTTCCGTGGTGATAGGCCACGGCGTGCTTCACGATGGACAGGCCCAGGCCGGTGCCGCCGGAGGCCTTGGAGTGGCTCTTATCCACCCGGTAAAACCGCTCGAAGATCCGGGGCTGGTGCTCCGGGGCGATGCCGATGCCGGTGTCCGCCACGGAGATCACGGCGTTTTCGCCGGCATCCGACACGGTGACCCGGACGCTGCCGCCGGGGACGTTGTACCCGATGGCGTTGTCGCAGAGGTTATAGATGGTCTCGTGCAGCAGACGGCGCACACCCTCCGCCTGGACGTCCTGTCCCTCCACGGTAAGGCTGACCTGGCTTTTCTCGGCCTTGTCCCGCAGGTCGGCGGCAATGTCCCGGCACAGAGCCGGGATGTCCACCTGCTCCCAGGGCAAGGGGTCCCCCTCGTCCAGCTGGGACAGACGGATGATGTCGCCGATGAGGGCCACCAGCCGCTGGGCCTCCCGGCGGATGTGGCCCACGAACCGGGGCAGGTCCTCCTGCTTCACCAGTCCGTTTTCAATCAGCTCGGCGCTGCCGATGATCCCCTGAAGGGGGGTCTTTAATTCGTGGGAGACGTTGGCGGTGAACTCCCGGCGGCTCTGCTCCGCCGTCTCCTGCTGGGTGATGTCGAAGGCCAGCAGCACCGCGCCCAGCACGTCCTGGCCGGACCGGATGCGGGAGATATCGAACTGATAAATGCGGCCCGGGCGCTGCACATGGACCTCGCTGTGGCCGGAGGCCATGGCCTCCTCCAATGCGGCGCTGACGTCCCGGCTGCGGTCCACCGTCAGGAAATCCTGGCCCAGGCAGGTCTCGTCCGCCTCGAAAATCCGGCAGGCGGCGGGGTTGATGCTCAGCACAGCCCCGGCGTCGTCCAGCAGCACCAGGCCCTCCTGCATATGGGAGGTGATCTGCTGGAACTCGTCGGACCGGCGGCGCAGGTCCGTCAGCTGGCTGTCGATCTGCCGCCGCTGGACGTTGATGCGGCACAGCAGGGGGGACAGCTCCTCATAGGTGTCGTTTTCCAGGGGGTGCTCCAGGTCCAGGGCGTTCAGGGGCGCGGTGATGCGTCGGGACAGGCGGCCCGCCAGCAGGCCCGACAGGATCAGGGCCACCGCCGCCGTCAGCAGAATGGCCGGCAGCATCCCCAGCAGCAGCATCCCCACGGTGGCCCGGCTGATGGAAATGCGCAGCACCGTGCCGTCCGGCATCCGGCGGGCATAGTAGCTGGTTTTTTCCAGCAGGGTGCTGGAATAGCGGGTGGAGTGGCCGGAGCCGGTGCGCAGGGCCTCCCGCACCTCGGTGCGGTCGCCGTGATTTTCCAGGCTTTCGGCGTCCCGCTTGGTGTCGCACAGCACCGCCCCGTCCGGGGCGATCCAGGTCAGGCGGTAGCGGTCCGCCGTGAGCTTGTTCAGATAGTCGCGGCCCTGGGTTTCCACCGCGGCGGCGGCCAGATGCAGCTGATCCTGCAGCTGGTTTTCCTGCACGGAGGCAAAATAGCTGTACAGGCAGGTCATGACGATGGCCACCGCCGCTAAAAGCACGGCGGCAGCGGACACCATAAACGAGCGGAAAATTTTCTTGGTCATTCTTGTTCCTCCAGCCGGTAGCCCACGTTGCGGACGGTCTGGATGAGACTGCCGTAGGGGCCCAGCTTCTGGCGCAGTGTGCGGATGTGCATATCCACGGTGCGGGTCTCGCCGCAGTAATCGGTGCCCCATACCTGGGCCATCAGCTGGTCCCGGGTAAAGGCCATGCCGGGATGGGACAAAAGCAGCCGCAGCAGTTCGTATTCCTTATAGGTCAGGGGCACCCGCTGCCCGTCGCAGGAGACGGTGTGGGCGTCCTGGTCCAGGCTCAAGCCGGACAGGTGCAGCACGTGGCTGGGCCGGGCGCACCGGCGCAGCACCGCCTTCACGCAGGACACCAGCTCCATGACCCCGAAGGGCTTGGTCAGATAGTAGTCCGCGCCCAGGTCCAGGGCCTGGATCTTGTCATATTCCGCGCCCTTGGCGGTGGCCATGACAACGGGGATGGAACGGGTGGCAGGGGCGGCCCGCATACGGCGCAGCAGCTCCACACCGTCCACACCGGGCAGCATCACATCCAGCACCACCAGCTCCGGCAGCTCCCGGGCCGACTCCAGCGCGGACCAGAAGGCCCCGCCGTCGGCAAAGCCCTGGGCCTGGAACCCGGTGGACTGCAGGGTGTATACCTCAATATCAAGGATACTGGCATCGTCCTCTACGCACCAGATCATGGGTTATCCCTCCTTGTGCTGGCCGGTGATGGAAAAAATCACCCACTCAGCGATGTTGGTGGCGTGGTCGCCGATGCGCTCGAAATACTTGGCGATCATCAGCAGGTCCAGGGCGTACTCCCCGTCGCCGGGGTCGGCGGCGATGCGGGAAATCAGGGCCTGCTTCACCTGGCAGAAATAGGCGTCCACGGTGTCGTCGGCGGCCAGAACGGCCTCTGCTTTTATTGTATCATGTTTTACGAATGCGTCAACACTTTCTGTCACCATGGAGATGGTGGCCCGGGCCATCTGGCAGAGAATGTCGTCATGCTCGGCGGTGCGGCCCTTCAGGAAGGTGACGATCTCGGCGATGTCCTGGGCCTGGTCGCCGATGCGCTCCATGTCGGTGATCATCTTCAGGGCGGCGGAGATCTGGCGCAGGTCCCGGGCCACCGGCTGCTGCTGCAGCAGCAGCTTCAGGCACAGGGACTCGATGGTGCGCTCCTTCTGGTCGATCTCGGTGTCCAGGGGGGCCACCCGGGCGGCCAGGGCGGGGTCTCCCTCCGTCAGGGCCTTGGAGGCCAGGGCGATGACCTCCTCGCACAGGGCGCCCATTTCAATCAGCTCCCGGTTCAGCAGCGCCAGCTGCTGGTCAAACTGTCTTCTCATTATCCGAACCTCCCGGTGATGTAGTCCTCGGTGCGCTTGTCGGCGGGGGCGGAGAACAGCTGCTCCGTTTTGCCGAACTCCACCAGCTCGCCCAGCAGGAAAAAGGCCGTGTTGTCGGAGATGCGGGCCGCCTGCTGCATGTTGTGGGTGACCATGACCACGGTGTAATGCTCCTTCAGCTCCAGGGCCAGGTCCTCGATCTTGGAGGTGGAGATGGGGTCCAGGGCGCTGGTGGCCTCGTCCATCAGCAGCACCTCCGGCTCCACGGCCAGGGCCCGGGCGATGCACAGGCGCTGCTGCTGGCCGCCGGAGAGGCCCATGGCGCTTTTCTTCAGCCGGTCCTTCACCTCGTCCCAGATGGCGGCAGAGCGCAGGGAGCGCTCCACGATGTCGTCCAGCTTGGCGTGGCTGCGGACGCCGTGGGTCCGGGGCCCGTAGGCCACGTTGTCATAAATGCTCATGGGGAAGGGGTTGGCCTTCTGGAACACCATGCCGATGCGCTTGCGCAGCAGGGTGGGGTCCACCCTGGCGTCATAGATGTTCTTCCCGTGGAAGTCCACCTCCCCTTCGATCTTCACGGAGGGGATCAGGTCGTTCATGCGGTTCAGCGTCCGCAGGAACGTGGATTTGCCGCAGCCGGAGGGGCCGATGAAGGCGGTGATCTGCCGCTCCGGAATGGCCACGGACACATCGTGGAGGGCGTGATTGGGCCCGTACCACAGGTTCAGGCTCTTGGCCTCAAGAATCGGTTCCATAAATTGCCTCATTTCTTTCGCAGCTTCCGCCCCACCAGGGAGGCGGTCAGGTTGATCAGCAGGGTCAGCACCATCAGGATGGTGGCGATGGAGAAGGCCAGGGCCGTCTCGCCCCGCTCGGTGGCGTAGACATACAGGGCCACGGTCAGGGAGGCGGCGGAGGTGTGCAGGGACTTGATAAAGCCCACCAGTTCCAGGCCGAAGCCCGCCGTATACAGCAGGGCGGCGCTTTCACCCACGATGCGGCCCACGGCCAGGATGCAGCCGGTGACGATGCCGTCCACGGCCCCGGGCAGCACCACGGTGCGGATCATGTGCCACTTTCCGGCTCCCAGGCCCAGGGCCCCCTCCCGATAGGACTGGGGCACGGTTTTCAGGCTCTCCTGGGTGGTGCGGACGATGGTGGGCAGAATCATCACCACCAGCGTCAGGCTGCCGGCCAGGATGCCCGCCTTCAGGCCCAGCCGCTGCACAAACAGCAGCATACCCACCAGGCCGAAGATGATGGAGGGGATGCCCGTCAGGGTCTCGGTAGCGAACTCGATGACGGCCACCAGGCGGCGGTTGGCGGCGTACTCCGTCAGATAGATGGCGGCCCCCACCCCCAGGGGCAGGACGATGACCATGGCCACCACGATGATATACAGGGTGTTGAGAATGTTGGGCAGGACGCCCACGGTGTCTTTGATATAGCTGGTCTGACTGGTCAGCAGGGACCAGGTGATGCCCGGCACCCCGCGATAGAAGATATAGCCGATGAGAAACAGCAGCAGGGCGCAGGTCAGGCCCGCGCACAGCCACACCAGAAACCGCAGCCCTCTGTCATACAGACGGCGGCGGGGCGACAGCTTTTGCTCCATGGGTCAGTCCTCCTTCCGCTTTTTGATGAACACATTGAGAAAAACGTTGATGAGCATAATGAACAGAAACAGCACCAGGCCGATGGAAAACAGGGCCTGCTGATACAGACTGCCCACCGGGGCGTAGGACATGCCGGAGATGATGCCGGTGGTGAGAAACCGGACGGACCGGAACAGCCCCGGCATATTGGCCACGTTTCCGGCCACCATGATGATGGCCATGGCCTCGCCGATGGCCCGGCCCACGCCCAGCACCACGGCGGTGGCCACGCCGCTGCGGGCGGCGTGGAGGCTGACCCGGAAATAGGTCTCCGTGGCGGTGGCTCCCAGGGCCAGGCTGGCCTCCTCATACTCCCGGGGCACCGCCCGCAGGGCCGTCTCCGACACGTTGATGATGGAGGGCAGCACCATGATGGACAGCACCAGGATGGCCGCCAGCAGACAGGCGCCGGACCCCAGGGAGAAGGTGGTGCGGATCAGGGGCACCAGCACGATCATGCCCACCAGGCCGTATACCACCGACGGGATGCCCGCCAGCAGCTGCACAGCGGTGCGGATCACGGCGGCGGCCCTGGGCGGGGCCAGCTTTGCCAGGAAGATGGCCGTCATCAGGCCGATGGGCACGCCGATGACCATGGCCCCGGCGGTGCCGTATATGGAGGTGAGGATGAAGGGGAGAATGCCGTACTGGGCCCCGGTGGTGGTGTTGGTGGGGTCCCACACCTGGCCGAACAGGAATTTGAACAGGCCGATCTCCCGGATGGCGGGCAGGCCCGAGAGGATCAGATACACGCTGATGACCAGCACAAAGCCCACGGCCACAATGCCGCACAGTAGGAAGATCAGATGGATCACGGTTTCCAGGGCCTTGCGGGCCCCTGTATTCTTTGAACGCATAGTCGGTTCCTTTCTGGTCCGGAACGGGAAAGGCCCCTGGCCCGGGATTCGGGTCAGGGGAGGATTCCCGGGGTGGTTACTTGGCCACGGGCACCGCACCGGCGTTCTTGATGAGGTCGGAAGCGGCGGAGGAGGTGGCGAAGTCGAAGAAAGCCTGAGCGGCGGCGGAGAGAGTCACGCCCTGCTTGGTCACCAGCACAAAGGGACGCTGGATTTCATAGCTGCCGTCCAGGACGGTGGCTTCGGTGCAGGCCACACCGCCCACGGTGAGGGCCTTGACAGTGGACTTGCCTTCCACGGCGGACAGAGATGCGTAGCCGATGGCGTTGGGGTTGCCGGCAACGGCCTCAATGACGCCGCCGGTGGAGGTCAGCTCCTGGTCCAGCTTGCAGGCATCCTTGGTATCGGTGATGGACTCGAAACCGTCCCGGGTGCCGCTGCCGGACTCACGGCCGATGCAGGAGATGGCGCCGGGGTCGCCGCCCACCTCGCTCCAGTCGGTGATCTTGCCGGTGAAGATGTCGGCGATCTGCGCAACGGTCAGATCGGCAACCTTGCTATCGGCGTTGATGATGATGGCGATGCCGTCCAGGGCCACGGTGGTCTCCTGGAGACCGGCGGACTTCTCCTGGTCCTTCAGGGCCCGGGAGGCCAGGCCGATATCGGCGGAGCCGTTCTTCACGGCCTCGATGCCGGCGCCGGAGCCGGTGGGATCATAGGTGACGGTGACGCCGGGGTTGTCGATGGTGAACTGCTCCTTCAGAGCGCCGATGACCTTGTCCATAGAAGTGGAGCCGTTGGTGGACACGGAGCCGGAGAGAGCGGTGCTGTTATCGTCGTTCTTAGGGGTGTCATTGCCCTTCTGGCCGCAGCCGGCCAGGATGCCCAGCACCATAACGGCGCACAGGGCCATGGAAAGAAACCTTTTCATTTTTTCAGAATCTCCTTTCGATTCAACGGATTTTGGATATCCTCGGTACAGTTCATAGGATACGGGCCGGATGTAAAGCCGGAAAGGCGTGTTTTGTAAAATCCCGGTAAAATGCCGGACCCGGCCAAGGGCGAAATTTTCGCCGCCCGGCTTTACGGATGCCCGGCGGCGTGGTATACTCCAAAAGACAGAGAACGAGAAAAATCGGAAAGAGATGAGTCCTGTGCGGAAAAATCAGACAGAGGGGCTGCTGCGGAAGCTGCCCCGGCCCGCCGGGAAGAAACCGGCCCCGGCTGCCAATAAGGAGTAAATAACATGAAATATCAGGCGATTTTATTTGATATGGACGGAACACTGCTGGACACCCTGACGGATATGCAGGCGGCGGTGAACTACATCCTGGAAAAATACGGCTATCCCACCCGGACCTTAGAGGAGGTGCGCCGGTTCGTGGGCAACGGCGCGGGACCACTGATTCACCGGGCCCTGCCCCAGGGGGTGGACCCGGACCGGGAGGCGGAAATCCTGGCGGACTACCGGGCCTATTACCAGGCCCACAACTGCGTGGAGACCCGGCCCTATGACGGCATCGGGCCGCTGCTGGAGCGGCTGCGGCAGGCAGGCGTGCGGACGGCGGTGGTGTCCAACAAGCCGGACCGGACCACCCGGACCCTGGCGGCCCAGTTCTTCCCGGAGCTGGATGGGGCCATGGGCCAGCGGGAGGGCATCGCCTCCAAGCCCGCCCCGGATATGGTCCGGGCGGCTCTGGACCAGCTTCACGCGGCCCCGGAGGAGACTCTGTATGTGGGCGACAGCGAGGTGGACGTGGCCACCGCCCGGAACGCCGGGCTGGACATGATCGGCGTGGCCTGGGGGTTCCGGGGCCGGGCGGCTCTGGAGGCCGCAGGCGCGCCCCTGGTGGCGGACACCCCGGAGCAGCTGCTGGACATGCTGCAATGACCCCAAATCACGAAACGAGGTGCGATATGCATACATTTATGGTGCCCTGCCTGCTGGGCCTGGAGAAATTGGTGGGCGACGAGATCCGGCGGCTGGGTTTGAAGGACGTGCAGGTGGAAAACGGCCGGGTGCTGTGCCGGGGGGAGCTGTCCGACCTGGCGCGGCTGAACATCAACCTGCGCTGCGGGGCGCGGGTGCTGCTGGTGCTGGGCCGGTTCCCGGCCCGTAGCTTTGAGGAGCTGTTTCAGGGCACCCGGGCCATCCCCTGGGAGGAGTATCTGCCCCGGGACGCGGCCTTCCCGGTGAAGGGCTACTCCATCTCCTCCCAGCTGCACGCGGTGCCCGCCTGCCAGTCCATCATCAAAAAGGCCATGGTGGAGCGGATGAAGGCCCACTACGGCCTGGAGCAGTTCCCGGAGGACGGGGTCAAGTATCAGGTGCGGTTCTCCCTGTTCAAGGACGAGGCCATGATCTGCCTGGACAGCTCCGGGGAGGGACTGTACAAGCGGGGCTATCGGGCCGTGGGCGTGGAGGCCCCCCTGCGGGAGACGCTGGCGGCGGCCATGGTGACCCTGTCCCGCTTCCGGGGCCGGGACCCCTTCTGCGACCCCTTCTGCGGCAGCGGCACCATCTGCATCGAGGCGGCGCTGATCGCCCTGAACCGGGCCCCGGGCCTGGACCGCAGCTTCGACGCCCAGCGCTGGGGCTTCGTGCCCTCCGAGGACTGGCTGACCGCCGCCGGAGAGGCCATGGACAAGGAGTTCCACGGCCGGTACGACATCTGGGGCGGCGACGTGGACCCCCGGGCCGTGGCCATCGCCCGGGACAACGCCCGGAAGGCCGGGGTGGAGGAAGTGGTGCGCTTCGAGGTGGCGGATATGCGGAATTTCCGCCGGGAGGACACCTATGGCCAGCTGGTGACCAATCCCCCCTACGGCGAGCGGCTGCTGGAGCGGCAGGAGGCCGAGGCCCTGTACCGGGACTTCGGCAAAATGTGGGAGCGTCTGCCGGATACCTGGCGGACCCTGGTCCTCAGCAGCCACACGGAGTTTGAGCGCACCTTCGGCCACCAGGCCAAGAAGAAGCGCAAGCTCTATAACGGCATGATCAAGTGCGACCTGTTTATGTACGGCAACGTATAAGCACCCGCCCCGGCATTTTATTTGCACCCGGCAGCTTCCTGTGATATAATGACGGCATCACACGGATCAATTATCAAGGAGGCGCAGCTATGCAAAAGCTGGACAAACAGTTCCATATCCACTGCGTGGAGGGCGACGTGGGCCGTTACGTCATCCTGCCCGGCGACCCCGGCCGCTGCGAAAAGATCGCGGCCCTGTTCGACGACGCCCATTTTGTGGCCCAGAACCGCGAATTCACCATCTATACCGGCACCCTGCTGGGGGAAAAGGTCTCCGTCTGCTCCACCGGCATCGGCGGCCCCTCCGCCTCCATCGCCATGGAGGAGCTGCACAACATCGGCGCGGATACCTTCATCCGGGTGGGCACCTGCGGCGGCATCGACCTGGACGTGCGCTCCGGCGACGTGGTGGTGGCCACCGGTGCCATCCGCTTTGAGCACACCAGCCGGGAGTATGCCCCCATCGAGTACCCGGCCGTGGCCAATTTCGACGTCACCTGCGCCCTGGTGCAGGCTGCCAAAAATCTGGGCAAGTCCCTGAAAACCGGCGTGGTGCAGTGCAAGGACGCCTTCTATGGCCAGCACAGCCCCGCCAGAATGCCGGTGTCCTATGAGCTGCTGAACAAGTGGGAGGCCTGGAAGCGCCTGCACGTGAAGGCCAGCGAAATGGAAAGCGCCGCCCTGTTTGTGGTGGCCGACGCCCTGGGCTGCCGCTGCGGCAGCTGCTTCCATGTGATCTGGAACCAGGAGCGGGAAGCCGCCGGGTTGGACCAGGACATGAGCGAGGACACCACCTCCGCCGTGGAGGTGGGCGTGGAGGCCCTGAAGCTGCTGATCCAGGCGGACCGGCAGGCATAAATTGCAGAAAACGGGCGGCCCCGGTCAGGGGCCGCCCGTTTATCAGAGCAGGTAAGAGGCGTACACGCTGTTCTGCCCCTCGACTTTCTCAAATCCGGACGCAGCGTAAGCCGCGATTTCTTCCGCCGCGTCTGTGTAAACCAGCGCCATCATCCGGTTCGGCCCGTTTCGTCTGACCGCCTCTGCCAGCAGGGGGACCGCATATTTCCGGAAAGGCAGTCCGGGCCTGACCAACAGATCATACGGTTCATTTATATCGCAGCCGTATGTAACGTCCAGGTATCCCAGAAGCTGCCGGTCCTCCACGGCGAGGAAAACCCGGAACCGCTCCGGCGCCGAAAGGACGCGCTCCGCCGTCCAGTAGGTGTCCGTGCGATGCAGCGCGCGGTACTGGGCCTGCCACTTTTCCGCGTATGGCTCCACACAGTCCGTTGATACGGCGGGTGCAGGGCCGGTCAGGAGCATTTTCTGCTGTTCCCTGTCAAAATAAGCGCCTTTCCCGGTCAGAACGCGAAATAGGGCCGTGTTTTTCGGGTTGAGCACAAAATCGGCCTGATAGCCCGGATAGCTTTCCGCCAGATGGGACAGCATCTCGGAAAAGGCCGCCTCAGACCTTGTCAGCCCGATCAGCATCTCCATGTACCGCCGGTCGGGAAGAATCAGCCAGACGAACAGGCCCTGCACGGTCCCGTCTGTCACAACGGCAAATGCGGATTCGTCCTTCCGGTGCAGTGAACCGTAAAGATTATCGGGGTCATATGTGAAATGTGGGTCACAAAAGAATGGGTCACGCGAAATGTCCTGGATGAACGCCCGGTATTTCTCAAAGGAATCGATTGTCACGATCATGTGGATTCTCCTGTAAGATTCGCCATCTCAACTCATTTGCAACGATATAAGTATCTGCCGGTTCAGCAATTGAATTATTAATCTTATTAATATCGAAGCAGTCCGTATCCGACCACCCGATCACCCGATCCGGGCTTCCCGGCAGTAAGCCGTTGTGGAAGGCCAGATATGCGTCCAAAATAAGGCAAAGATAATTATCCTGCCAGCCTACTATATGCATCTGACGTAGCCCCGAGAACTGTAGCTCTATTGTTTTAGGCTCCCATTGACTCTGGCATATAACGGACAGTATTCTTTCGTTTGGGCCTCCAAAATGCATGGCCATATCGTTATCAACGAATGCACCGCTCTGAAAACTGAGCGAAACGATGCAGGAATCATGAAAACCGCCATAAGTCTCCATTAAAAAGTCAATATCTTCTTGTAATTCAACCTTATGCCAATCGCCCATCGCTTCCGCCTCCGCAGGTGTCAGCTTGTCCAGTAGATTATATCAGATTCGTGTGCTTGGTTCAAATAAAAATCTTCTGATTGACAATCCGATAATGCGAAACGGGCGGCCCCATAGGCATAAGGGGCCGCCCGTTTGCAGTGAGCGATATATCATATTTTTTGCCGGGTCAAAAGACACACCCGGGTGTTCGGATGGGGTGCGGTCAGCCGACAGAATGACGAAAGCCCCGAAACCTTAGTGGTTTCAGGGCTTTTCGGCTATGGTGCGCGGTACAGGACTCGAACCTGTGACCCCATGCACGTCAATTATAGGCCAATAGCAAACAAACAGTATTGTGCGGCATTATGTGGGATTAAGCGGGGATGTGTGGATATTTTGACGCGATAAGTTGCAAAGTACCGCTTTGTCCCACGTCAGTTACTAACAGGTTACTAACAAATTACACCGACGCAATTCCGTGGTAGTAGGCAGACAGCTTTTCTTTCGGGCCTTTCGCGTCCTTGTCAAACAGAAATGCCTTGGCCATATCAGCAAAGAACTCAGGCTTGTTTACGCCATACTTTGCCGCCACGGAGCAGTAGTCCGAATACATCATATTCATGGCTACGTTCCAGTCATCCTCGGTGATGTGCGCAAACACGACACCGGCGTTGGCCGCGAGGGGGGTGGTCTGCTGAACAGTCCAATGCCCGCCGGTGGTGCCGTCATCATTTTTCATGTCGGTATTCCATGCTTTAGCATCCTCTTTGGAAAAATCAGCGGATCCACACATACATTTACCGAGTTTATCGACCTGTTCCCAGCACTCCGCCATTCCTCGGACGGCAGCAGCAGAGCGTTCGGACACAGGCAGTTCCATGTACGCAGACAGTTCTTTTTCCAGTTTTTGCTTGTATTCTTTCAGGTTGTCCTTCATGTTGCACCCCTTACAGCTTCTCGACGGTGACGGCCATGTTGTTTACAACTGCCGCAACGCCGCCCAGGACCAGGGACAGAATAGAGCTTTCACACCCGCAAGCATTGCGGACGATGGCAGAAATGCCAATATTAACAGTGCCGTTGTCGGCGGCGGTCTGGGCCCCCGTCGCTCCGATAATCGGAACGCCGTCCTTTTGCGCGGTGATAGACACGGTTCCAGCCGCCGAGGGAGACAAGGTGCCGGAGACGTTGACGAGGTAATACCCCTGTCCGCACAGTGTAATGGCATTGCCGTCTTGCTTGATGTTGCAGCCGTACCGGCGGGTAGTATTCCCAACAGGGATGATGCCGTCAACCGGGACGGTTGCGCCGGTGGTGTTGGTGGTATAGATTGCAGATTTACTCATAGAATCATTCCTTTCTAATCAGGCTGATTTTTGTCCATTCAAAAATAGCGGGGCGACTAATGCCGCCCCGCATGCCTCGCCGGATAGGGCGTCACTTTATTCCGATTGCCGGAAATCAGATGTTGTTGCAGCCGCTATTGCAGCCGCAAAACGGAGAGGGGCCCGCATTGTAGGTGTATCCGCTGGGATAACGCACTACGCCGCACAGCTGGTCCCTGATAAACAGCTGATTGTTGGCCTGTTCCAGCTGGGCGATACGGCCCTCCAGCTGAGATTTCTCCAGGGCGGCAAACTTGGCGTCAATGTTGGCGTTGACGCTGTCAATAGCCCGCTGCGTGGTGCAGCAGCACTCCGACATCTGAGACTGGATGTTGTTTCCGGTCTGCATAATGGCCATGTTCGTACCGTTCTGCGCCAGGGCCATTTCTTTGCCCAACTGCCCGACATTGCCCTGCATTTCGTATCCCAAGTTGCAGATGCCGTTGCCCACGTTGGTCAGACGGTCATTCAGCTGGCCAAACTGCTGGCCGAAAAGGATTTCCTGTTGAGACGAAGCGGTGGCATACTGGCCAAATTCGCCTTGCCGGTTCATCCCCCAGCCTCCGCCCATAAAGACGAAAAGGAACAGGATGATAATCCACCACGCGCCGCCCCCCCCAATTGTCATTGCCGCCATCAACAGCGGCCCGAAGATCAGAGAGGGAATAGTTGTCCATTTCAAAACTCCTTTCTTGAAATTTTTATAATAAACCGTTGCGCACCGGCTTATTTCAGGAATCTCATAAACTCCTTGGCTTGCTGCTGGAGCTGCTGGAACTGCTGCGGGTTCATCTTTCCCGATTGCAGCATTTGTTCCACTTGTTCCTTTGCCCGCTGCGGGGTCATACCAGCCGCGAACTTGCGGAACTCCATCAACATTGCGAGAGGGTTATTCAGGCTTTTTGCGTTTTGCTGGAGCATCTGAATCATCGGATTTGGCATTTAGCATTTCCTCCAATCTTTTCACGCGTTCTTCCAAACTGGTAACATCTACCTTCGCGGGGTCTTGATACGGCGCAATGCTGTATGGAGTAACAGTACAATACCCCGCCCCGTCGCTGACCTTGAGCCACACAACCGGGTCATTCTCGTCCAGGAGTAAGATGGAACTGTTGGGTGCCATGCGGAACGCATCTGCCCCGTTTCTGCCGTTTACTCTGGTGATTTGGCACGCTTGCTGTGATGCTTGCCCGTATTGCCCCATGTATGGGGCACCATATCCCTGCTGATATTGGTTGTTGAATCCGTACATCGCCAGCCCTCCTTTGCTTATATGGTACAAAAAAATCGCCCATTCAGATGGCCTGTAAAAGGTCTCTGAATGGGCGATCATGTCCAAGTGAGGTCTATTGATTTGTCAGCGCGTCAACAATTTTCGACAATGCCCTGCGGCGGTTTCTCTTGACGCTTTCCGGCGAGACGTGAAGCGCGTTGGAAACTTGGATATAAGACTTTCGGCGGATATCGCACAAAATAATGCACGATTCCTCATCTTCTGGCAAATCGAAAGATTGGACAAATTCCAAAGCTCTCTTAGGAGCCATGCTGGAAATGTAGTACCGAACGGCTTTACGACTATTATCCATGGCAAAATAGAAGCCGTGGGCGTGCGGGCGCAATGCGCGGGCAGGGAGCGCGGCGTTACATCACTCCCCGCCGTCCAGAATGTTTCTTACTTCTTCCCCTTCACCACAAACCCGGTGAACCCTGCCGCTTTCAGCTTTTCCAGCATCCTGTCGGCGTTGGCGCGGACGGCGAAGGCTCCCACCTGGACCCGGTACAGCACCTGTTCGGCGTCGGCCTTGGGTTCTTCGGCAGGCTTCTGCGTCTGAGCCGGGACGAAGGCCACGCCCAGGTACTTGCACAGACCCTTGGCGATGGCCTCGCCGATCTCCGTGGTGTGCTCCACGATCCACTTGGCACCCTCCACCGTGTCGTGGAATTCGCACTCACAGTACACCGTGGGAGCCGCAGGGATACGCACCTCGTAAAGGTTGGGGTTCTTCTGCACGTTCTCGGACGTTCCCGGCGTCAGCGGGGCCAGCTCCGCAAACACCGCCTTGCAGGCGTCATACCCCTTGCCGGGGATGGCGTAGCAGAACAGCCGGGTGCCCATGACCTTGCCGTTGCAGGCGTTGGTGTGGACGCAGTTGTGGACGTCCGCACCGAAGCTGTTGGACTGGGCGCAGCGCTGGGCCATGGTGGAACCCAGAGCCGCCACCTGCACCTCCACGCCGCTGCGGCGCAGGGCCGCCGCCTCCGCCTCGGCGATCTTCTGGCACTGGACGTGCTCGTTGGTGTTGCCCCAGGCGTAAGCGTTGCTCACCTGGTCGCTGGGGCTGATGTAGACCTTCTTACTCATCGCTATTCTCCTCTCCCGGCAGGTTCTCCTCTGCCGTGTCCTCAGTGTGTACCTTCAGCTTTTTTAGCAGGGCCTGCAAAAAGCCCGGCACCGGTGCGCCAATGGCCGAAACGTTCTCCAGGATGGACAGCAGCTCGTTGATCACCAGCCAGATGATGACGATGCTGGCAAACAGGAACTCCACCGGCCAGTCCCAGCCCAGGGTGTCGGCTCCGTAACGCAGCAGCCAGTCTACCACAGCGGCCACGGTGACGATGACCAAGTAGCCCACCTTCTTCAGGATGCCCCGCAGGCCCACCCGGGAGGACAGTTCCCCGGCGTTCCATGCCTTGGTCATGCCCGTGGCGTAGTCCAGCAGCATAACCACCACCAGCACCAGCACCGGCACCAGCAGCTGCACCCCGTAGGCACACAGTGCCCCCAGGGCGGCCGCCAGCACGGCCTTGATCGTGTTCTCTTTCATGTAAAATCTCCTTTCAATTTGTGATTTTTACTGTATTTTGTTCCGCATGTTTGGCTATTTTGCCGATTACGCCGCCCCGGGGGCCTTGATCGTGTTTTCTTTTATACCGCATACCTACTCGATTAAAAAATTTCCTCATTCACCGTAATAATGAGTCCATTTATATCGACAGTAGACGGAAACGAAATCCGGAACATATTCGGGTTTGGCGTTTTAAGGGTGAAAGAAATGATGTCATTTGCCGCATCGTAGGCATAATCGGTGGAGTTCTTGACATAAACCGCACCATACCAACTCGCCCCATTATCGGTACTATAAACAACGCGTCCATCGTTCGCTGTAGGACTTCCGATTCCCTTAATCCTGACTGTAGAAGTCGAACCTGCTACATAGCTAATATTGTTCGAGACATTCCACGCGCTGTTGGCCTCCAGTTGTCCGCTGGAATTGATTCTTTGCCCCGAATACATTTTGCTTGCGTCGAACAAGTTGGTATAATTGGGCGCTGTGGCCACGGCTGTTACGGTAATTGCAATATCCCCAGTCACGTTCGGGATAGCGATCTTTCCGTTAGAATAATATGTTGCTGACATATCTATACCTCCCATCATAATTTTCACTGCCGCTCCGTCCAAGGTGCATCCGGTGGCCGCCGTGATCGTTGCGCCATAGCCTTCGCCGTCGATCACAGCCTTTTTGCGGTTATTAGTGGCGCAGTTTGTCAGGCTTGCTGTGACCGCGTGCCGCATATTCGTCCGCTGCCCGGAGAATACGGCGGACGTGATGTCCACACCGCCCATGGTGACCTTTACGCTGCTGATAACCTTACCGTCCGCCGGTTCGATCTTCGTCTCATACGGCTGGTACTGTGTGGCCGACGCTGCACTGTTATCCGCAGTAGCCCCAGCAAGCGCCCGGGATACTGTATAACTGCTGACCGTTGGCGACAATGTTTCCGGCGTCCCGTCGATCATAGCGGCGCGGAATGCGTTTATCTGCTCTGCTGTGATTCCGCACGACAAGACAAAATTCACGCATTTATCCCGGAATGTGGCACCCGGCAATGCTGCGATGCCGGAGATAAACTGCTTGTATCCAGTTTCTGCGACAGTTCCTGTTTCTTCCGCTGTTCTTCCGCATCTTTTACGCAGGTAACAGTTATCTCCGCTGCCTGTGAAGGAGGTCATTTCGTAGTCCTTATCGCAATCAGATTGTGACACGCCGAGGATTCCCTCCAGAATACAAACGACCGTGCCCGTGCGATCTGCCCCGGCAGAACAGTGGACATAGACCGGTTTCCCATGGCAAGCGCAAGACATTGCGAATTCAAGCGCTTCCTTTGCCTGCGGTTTATTGTTAAGAATCGCAGAGTAATAAGCCCAGTAGGAGCCATTCAAAGGGCAGCAATAATCCACTTTCCCAGCAAGGACGTTAGAGTTGCCGCCTTCCGTTCCCTGTAGCTCCAACTCAGCTCTTATTCCGACTTCCCCAGTAAGCAAAGTTGCGTCTGCTTGAGCGGGTTCAGCACCACGGAATATTTTCCCGTATTTGACAGTGCCACCGTCACAAGCCCAGCCGCCAATATCACGGACATTTTGTGTCTGCGAGGTGTTGACCCATCGGACCTGGTCTAAAGGCTTGAGTGTTCCTGCCTTATGAGTGGTGGCAAACGGGGTCAGGACATTCGGCGGCTCATTGTAAAAGGTTTTGCCGTCAACGACTTTCCCGATGGGCTTGGTGTTGCTCTGGACAGCCGCAGCAGGCGCATAGTCGGCAATCTGTGACGTGCTGTAGTCGCTTGGGTCATAGGTCACGTTGGCAAGGTAATTGCGTACCGCTTCCGGGCACTGATGCCACTGCACATCCTCCGCGCCGGTGAGGGCCTGGACGGCCCCGGCCATTTCGGCGATTTTATAGGTGGCCGTACTGCCGTTTTTGGCTCGGATGGCATTTGCGATGGCCTGGACGCTTGCCTCCTCATAGAGCTTCTTTGCCATCAGTAGCTCACCTCCGTCCCATCGGCGATAGCGTCGATTTTCCCCGCCACCCGGATAATCTCATCCTGGATAGCATTCAGCTGGGCGGCAGTGATAACCGTTACGTTATCCTCGTACACCACTTTTTCAAGAGCCATTTTCAACCACCTCCACATAGATTCCCACCAACGCACTCAAGGCATGATACACGGGGTTCCCGGTATCTCGGATACACTTGTATAATACGCCGTCCTGGGTGTAATACTTCCCGGCCTCTAATGCCATATTGCCGTTGTAGGGGATAGCATCGTATTTCGTGCCATCGTGCTGTTCACAGATTTCCTCCCAGAGGGATTCTGTCCCGGCAGAGCCGGGCGCCCAGTCATCCTGGGAAGTGTGTTCCTGGCGGAGCTTCCAGAGCTTCCCGGCCCGGACTACCTTATAGCCCACCGGGCAACCATTTTCAGCCGTGTAGGCCTTCCCGCTTTCCCATTCGGGATAGAATGCTGCCATACGGAGGGCCGTTGCATCGTCCACGGTTAGGGTGTTCACCTGCTGGCGGATGAGCATAGCCTGGACTTCCTCGGTGGATAGGGGACGGTGCTTTTCTTCTGCCTCGTAGCGGAGGCGAGCCTCTTCCATTTCCGTGATTTCTTCCGGGGTGGCCTCCCGGATTATGCCGTTTTTGTAGATTTTCATCGTGCCCATACCTCCAATTTTCCTGATACCGGGGAATATTGGTCCGTAGTTCCCCTAAGCTTTAACGTAGTAGCTTCGCCTACACTTTCAGTGAGATTCCAAACGGAGTTCAGGGACATTCTTGAATTTAACCCGGAAGATATAGAGCCACCTGATATTTCAATCAGCCAAAAAAGGCCGGTATACTTACAATGCGTCCAGCCATATCTGGATACTCCAGCCTTTGCCACCACGCTTCCAACTCCGGCTGTACCAATTTCCTTCCCATTGATTACGAGATTCAATCCTGAATCTGTTTGCGATTCGTTTTGTAAATTACTCCATCGGATATGGAACTCTGTTGCTCCACCAAGGTTATCTGCGATAAAGCTATGTGTTCTTTCTGTGATTTCTACGTCAATAATCTTTGTCCAGGATTTTTCTCCGCCTCCGCCCGGCATATCTGCCGGTTCCCACGCCGTAGGTACGCCACTGTCGTCGACTTCGGAGATTTTGGCGATTTGGCCGACGGTTGCACCGGTGACGTCCATCCCCGCGCCCGTGTCGCCCTTGGGGCCTTTCAGATCGGCCAGGGCAATCACGTTTTCCCAGGTTTTCCCATCGCCGGAGAACTGGATATAGCCGCCCTCCACCCGCATGGACGCAGAGGCCGCAGGATGCTCCGCCAGGTAGTCCTCCACGGCTTTGGCGATATCCTCCGGGGAGACGGTAGAAAGCTCGTTGAGTTTGGCCATGATCTGCGCATATACGTCTTCCGCCGGGGCGGCAGGAGCGCCGCCGGGAGTAAGCACGGAGGACAGCGCCAGAAGCCGGGCCGCCCGGGTAGTGCGGATATCTCCGGCATACAAGCCCACGGACGCCCACCCCGGCGTGCTGAGCACCGGCAGAACCGCCGTATTGCCGGGGAATACCACGTCCTGATAGGTGCCGTCCGCCAGGTTCACCCGCATGGTCTTGGTGTCGTAAGGCGTCCATTCCTCGTCCAGGTCCCACACCACCGTGTAGTCGCTGTTGTTGCAGATAATCACGCCCTCGCCCTCGGCGCATTTGTTGCACACCTTGATGTTGATTTCGGGCATTTTTCCCTCCTTAAGCCGTCCTGCGCCATGTGTACACGGCCAGGTACGGCGGCATATTGTTGTGGGCTTGGCCGCCGCAGTTAGACGTAGCCTTGCCCGTGTAAGCGTTGGCGGTGCCGCTGGGAGACACGATCTTGATGGCCCCGGTGCCGGTGGCGTCGCTCTGGCCCGTGTAATCGTAGCCGTGAGTGTGGTTTGCCATCTCCGCCGCCGTCAAGACGTGCTCCTCCTCGCCGCCGGTGGAGCCAGCCGCATGGGATTCACCCGCCGCCAGCAGGAATACGTCCTTGACCTGCTCCCACGTCCCGCCGAACAGTTCCGCTGGGGAGGTGGAATCTGTGGACTGGAAGATGCTGCCAACGGGGTGGAGATAATCCAGGAGAGTTTTCCCCAAATACAGGATGGGCCATTTAAACTCTGCCACCTTTTCGTGTTCGGCCACGCCGCCGAAACAAACCCCGGGCAGGGTAAAGTTCATGTTCATGGGCACCGAAACGGTGGGGATAGTGATTTCCCGCGTTACCGTGGTGCCCAGGGAGTCCGTAGCTTTGACCTGTACAACACTGGTCGTGTCCGTGCCAAAGGACACCAAATGCACGGTCTTTGCACCGCTGGTCTGGTCGGTCAGCGTGGACGCGCCGGTAATCTCCACAGATGCCTTGTTCCCGGTCAGCTGGAGGGACAGGGCGAACGTCAGTTTGATATCTGCGCCCATGGCGTTATCCGTCCACACGCTTCCTGTGTAAGAGCCGCGCACAAAGGTCAAATCCTGGATTCCAGGGCCGCTGTAGGCGTTTACGGTGATGTTCCGGGTAACGGATGCCGTGCGCCCTCTGCTGTCCGTGACGGTGGCCACAACGGCCATTGTGCCGCTTCCTGTAAGGGCATTCGCTCCGTCCGGGATGGCGACTTTCCCGCCGATGGTCAGAGACTTGGCCTTGATGGTGCTCCCGTAAGACCCGGCAGCGGAAAACGTGGCTTTCAGAGCGCTCTTGCCCTGCACCCAGCCGTATGTGGGCTGATACCCGGAGGTGTCGGACAGACTCACGGACAGGGTGGGTTTTACCGATGCAGGAATGGATGCCGTCAGTGTGGTCGTATTGGTGCCCACCACGGCGTCCCCGTTGTAGGTGGTAATTTCCGCCGTAATGTTTACGGAGATTCCAGACGTATTCTGCGCGGCCCAATCCAATGGCGGCGTATACGATATGGATGTGGCGCTGGATTTTGTCACCACAGTTACCTGTGCCGCAGAGCCACATTTGAGCTTGATGGTGTGCGTAAAAGTGCTCACGGCCCGGGTCACTGCAAGCGTACCGGCAGAACCCAGCACAAGTCCGGATGCTGACACGGATGATGCCCGGGGGATATCCGGGAGATTGACCGTGCCGGAAACCGTCAGGCTGGATGGTGTGTAGGATGATGTAAATCCGCTGTGCCAGTCCGCAGAAAGCACCACAGACCCCTTGCCCATATTGTTATGAGCCACGGTGATAGACTTGCTGCCCAGCTTGTACCAGCCCTTGGAATTGTACCGGTACGGGTTATACACCTTGGTGCCTTGCAGAGTGTAATAGCAACTATTGGCGTCCAGGTTGTAGCTCTCGCCGGTGCCGTCATAGATGTACAGCGTCAGGGATAGTGTGGACTTGTTGTCCGAAATGCTCTGGGATACGCTGTAATCCAGCCGTAATTGCCAGCCGGTGGAAGATTTTGCGCCGTAAATGCTTGCCATCAATTCACCCCCACGAAGGACACGGAACCGTTAGGCTGTACGACAATGCCCATAGGCCCCAGGCGGAACTTGCTCAGCTCCACCAGCTCAAAACTATTATTATTCCAATATGCCAGAAGGGTCCCAGAAGTATCATAGAATCCGATTTTGTCGTTGTACTCTTTCAGCACAATTTCCGACGCAGATGACCCGATACGCAGCACCGGATGGCCGTCATCGTCGATACTGGCGTCGATGAAGTCCGAAAGCGTCTGGCCGTTGACGGTGACTCTTTCTGCGGACATTTGCCCTGCGGTAATGACATTTGCGTTGATCTCGCCGTCCATGGTCAATGCAACACCGGAAATTGTATTTCCGCCGTCCTTGGAGAATCCCAGCCCACCTGTGGACATAATCCACATCCGGGTATTGGGCGTAATGGTGGGCGTATCTCGCAGGGTCCACCCGATTGGAAAGCCCTGTTCGTCCAGAGTCAGCTCGTAATACCCGCCCTTTGCCCCGATGATCTTCTGTGTGGCGTTCTGCATGGCCTTGGTAAGGCCCTCATAAGCCCGCTTAATTCGCTGCTCTGTAGGGCTTTCCATGGCGTAATCCGCGTCCTGTGGGGCGTAACTGTGCATCGTAGAGGACAGGCCACCGTACAGGTGAATTTCCTGCTCCATAACGCACACATCCAGCCATTCGCCGGTATCACCCTCCACTTGGATGACGTCGCCAACCTCAACAGACGGGTCACAACGCCATTTTACATCGCAGGGTTGGAAGGATATCTCTAACTCCGGCTGAATCAGGTCTGCAACGGCCTGATTCATGTAGGGGTTTGTGGACGTAATCCCCAGGCCGGTGCCGGATGTAATGGGTTCATCTTCCGTTCCGGTGGTGAGACTGGATACCGTGTACAGACCGTCTGCCGTGCGGGTCAGGCCGGACATGTACTGTTGGTCCCGGCCAACCCGGAAAGTAGTCTTTGCGTACCACTTGAACACCAGATTGCCGTCCCGGTCGAAGTGCGCGGACTGCCCGCACAGTCCAGCCAGCCACCCCAGCTGCTGTCGGATGGCCCCCTCAAACACAGACTCGATTGTCATATCCGGGAAAATCACCGTTGGGGGAGTCAGGCCGCTTTGCGCACACAAGTCCGTCAGCATAGCGTCTGGCGTGGCGGGGAACTCAATTTGCGGGGTGTACTGCTCCGTCAAGGATGCCATTTGGTCGTAGCCGGTGATTTCCCAGCCATACACCAAATTTTCCACGCCGTCTGCGGGGATGTAATATCGGCCCAGGGGGACATATTCCACCCCAGATGCTGCGGTGCTTACACCGGAGATTGCCTTACCGGCCACAGCCTGACCGGCGATGGCTGTCGTGCCTGTATCGCCGCCAGGAACGGAGATGCCGATATACGGCACAAAGTACCCGCCGGACAATTGCAACGGCTCATCCGGCTTGTAAATGCGGATTTTGCACCGCCCGGAACAGGCAGAGCCGACGGAAATACCGTCTGAAGAATCAAACGCCGGTGTGGCGGTGATCTCCTGAACGTAGTTTCCGTCAAGCTCTGTCTGCCCATTAAAAATCACCTTGGCCTTGATCTCGCGGCCATAATCCGCAAATGCGGTGTGGAACGCGGTGGAGACATTGTACATAAACTCACCTCTCCACGAAGTTCATGGACAGACTTTCCCATCTCCATTCCCCATCGATGCAAGAGTACATGGGGGTAGTGCGGTCCCCCACATAACACGTCATGGTGCGGTTCATGCCGTCCTCCGCGTCTGGCCCTGTCGCCTGGAAAAATACGTCCGTGACGGCTTTCAAGATTGTGGAGCATTGTTCAGCAGTCAAAGGGGGCCATTCCATGGTCCACTTCCGTTTCCTGGCTACCCTGTCGCGGAACGCATCACCATTCTGGTTTCTTCCGGAACCGTCTGCATCTACGTCCTGCAAGCCCCAGGAAAAAGATTTGGGGTCAGGGAGCGGCACAGTGGTCTCGTCTTTCTTTTTTACCGTGATGATTGCCATGCGCCCTCCTTACGCGAACAGGGGAGATTTGCCGGTTGCCCGGACCACCTCTTTGTTTTTCTTTACGACGTTGCGATACACCACGTCGCCGTCCATATTGATAGTAATGTTGATATCCCCGGACACTCCATCTTTATTGGACATAGCGGACATTACAGCGCGGTACACGCCGTCAGACACGGCGGAGACTATCTGGTCATTGTTCGCAACGGCTGTCCGTCTGCCGATGTTGCCCACCATCTCCGCGCCAGCTTCACGGGCGACAAACAACTGTCCCTCGTTGGGAAAACCGCCTTCGGCAAGCTTCGGAATGTAAATCGGCTCGACTTTCGTGATACTTACTCCAGGGATTTTGTTGATTAGCCCGATTGCCAGATTCAACATTCGTATGAATCCGTTAATCGTTCGCTCAATCGTGGAAAAGATTCCGTTGATTACGCCCTTGAAAATGCCGGAGGCGAAATCGGATACAGTCGTCCAAATCCCCTTAAAGATTTTGACGGCTGTATCTCTTATCAAGGTGAGCTTTGCCAAGAAAAAGCCAACTATCGGTTTAATGACCGTGTCGTACACCCATGTTGCGGCCTTTTTCAGCGGATCGATCACGTGTTCCTTCACCCAGCCGGTTACTGGAACGATGACATAGGTGTAGAACGCAGTCCCCGCTGCGGCGAGGACTTCCACGACTTTTAGAGAGATTTCTTTAATTTTATTCCAGATAGTTTTGACGCCCTCAATGATTCCGGAGACAATTTCCACCGCGTTATTCCAGATGTGTGTCGCAACATCCGCCACAGATTCAGCAACGGGGCGGAAGAACTCAATGATCGGCGAAATGACTTTCTCCCACACCCAGTTTGCAGCAGTGCTCAATGCACTAACTACCGGCTGGATGATTTTCCCGTCAAACCATTCCCAAATGTTCGTAAAGAAACCAGCTATTTCATTGCCGAAATTCTGCACTATCCAGATTGCAAGGTCGGTCAGCGCCCCGACGGCGAGTCCGATCAGAGCACCAATTCCCATACCGATAGGCCCGCCAAGCGACCCGATGATTGCACCCACACCGGCACCCGCCATGGTGGAGCCCAGAGGAATAAGCACTCCATTCAACCAATTAAGCCCGTTTTTAATGGCGTCGTATACAGATACCAAGTACGTCGGTAGCCCGGCAATAATCATGCCAACTCCGGCGGCGAGCATTCCTGTACCAATCGTTCCGGCCATGGGAACGAGTGTTGCAAGCTTTCTGGAGATTGCGGTAATCGCAGGAAGAATTCCTTTGGCGATGGACCATCCCGAAAAAGCCGCTCCAACAGCAATGGCCAGCGGCAGCAGTTCTTTGAGCTTTGCCTTAACCTGTTCAACGTTTCTGCTCACGACCCCAGCCAAGAAATCGTACTCGGGCAAATTAATCCCGAGTCCACCAGAGCCGGTAATGCCAGCATCCGTTTTGCCGGAAGAACCCGTGTTGGACGGCAGGATGTTCAATTCGTCAAAGCCCATGGTGTAGCGCTTAAACTCCTTGGCAGCGTCTACCGCTGCATCCATGTTGTCCGAAAGATCCCCGGCGGCAACAGCCCCACGATTCACGCCGTCCCAGTCAACGTCCGTAAGCTCAAACCTGAACAGTTTAGCCAGCGCGTTCGCTAACTCGCGGACAATTTGCAGAAACGCAATGACATAAGGCAGAGCTTTAGTCAGAATCGGGATAAACAGATTGCCGATTGCACGGGACACCTGAGTGATTTCTGCTCTAAGCACACGCAGCTGGTTCGCAGGAGCTTCCAGGGTTCGGGCCATGTCGCCCTGTGCGGTCGTCACCTGTGTCATAATAGCGTAGTACCGCAATTCTGCTTTTTCCGCCTGATTCATGGCGGAAACGCTCTTGGTAATACCAAGATTCAGCGCTTCCTGCTGCAATCGCGCAACAGACAGGTCATAGCCCAATCTTCGCAGTGGCTCCAGTTCGCCTGCAATGCCGGATTGCAGCTTCTGCATGGAGTCCTCAACAGAGATGTTGAAGAAAGAGGACAGGTCATAGCCCAACTGTGTCAAATTTTTGCTCATGGTGTATGCCCGGTCTTCTGTATCGCCAAATCCAGTCAGAAGCGTCTGGAACACACCCTGGTTCCGCATCCACTGCGCCGGGTCGATGCCCATCACAGAAGATACTTTTTCTGCGTAGTTCTGCGCTTCCTTTGCGTATTTACCCAGCGCGACGCTGAACAGGTTCAGGTCCTCTTGGTACGTGTTGGATTCCGTGATAGCCGTTCCGATAAGGCCCACCACGCGCCGCAGCCCAGCATACAAAATTCCGAACCGAATCATGCCCGTAGCTCTACTAAACATGCTCGTTCTGCGCGTCCCGCGCTGCACAGCGGCGTTGTACTGGGTTACCATCGTAATGGCCCGCTGGAGTCTGGCGGGTAGCGCAGCAAATCCCGTTCCGAGCCGCTGCATCTCGTCAGCCAACGGACGAATCGCCGCCGCAAGCTCCTTCATTTGGCGGTTAAACTTATCCAAATCCGCCGCATCAAGCTCACGCATGACCTCCGGGAGTTTGCCGAGTTGGCTAATAAACGATGTGAGACGGGAACGTCCCAGTTCGGAGAGCGGACGCATACCGTCTGCAAGGGCAATCAGCTTATCGCCGTCCGTTGTCTTGATTTGGCTCAGCGCCGTAGATAGTGCGGCGATTTGGTTCGGCACGGAACTGGAGATTTTGACGGCGCTGACCTCACTCAGGCTTTTCAGTCCGCTGGTCAAGGACCGGAGCCTCTGGAGCTTATCTGTGCTGGTGTTTTCCAGGGCCTTGTTCAAGGAGTCCAACTGCCTGGCAGTAGTGCGCAGAGCAGACACGCCCCCGGATGTGGCCGTTTTCAGACGAACCAGGGTATTTTGCAGCTTTTCCAGGGACGCTACAGCGCTGTCGCTGTTTTCCTTAATTTGAAACTCAATACCATGGATTTCCACATTATCCGCCATTCTTGCCACCTCCCTGCTCGAATCGTTTGTTGTTCGCGATCATAAACATCTCCATGACGGACCGCGCCTTCTTGTCGCCTTGCTCCTGTTTTTTGAGCTTTTCGCTCTGTGCATACAGGTCGTATGGGGAATCACGGTACGGCTTTGGCCTGGTACCTTTCTTGCCGCCCATGCGGAGAATGGGTGCTAAGTCCGCCACGGCTTCATAAATGTATGCGCCGTGCAGCCATGCGGTTTGATTTGTCAAATCGCGTTTAATCTTCGCTGCTTCCCTGTAATATTTGACCAGTTCACAGTCCTCGTCCCAGTACTGGCTATAGGTCATACCAATGGCCAGATAATATGGAAACAGCTCATAGAATTTATCGGAATAGCGGGGGATTGGCTCCCCCGCTTTATTCGACGGCGACTCGTTTACCAGTTCGCCGTCCAGGTAGGGTTTTCCTCGCTTTCCACAGGCTCGTCCAGCAAGGCGATGATGGGGTCGTTGTACATCTCAACCAGCTTGCCGATCAGTTCGTCCTTCTTGGACATACCCGCGTAAATCTTGTCGATCACATCGCGCTTAACAAACCGATGATGAGCTTTAAAAGCTCCAGCAAACAGCGCGGGAAGACTGGTCATGGGCTTGCTTTCGACTTCGGTCGCAACAAACCCTTCTTTCTCCATCAGCTCCACGGTCTTGCGGGTATATTCCAGGGTGTACGCAATGCCGGTCACGGGATCCTTAACAGTAAGCGTCTTTGCCATATTCTGTTTTCTCCTTATTCGCCATCCAGGTTGATTACGGTCGAGGGAGCGATGGTGATAGCCATGCCCACAACTTCGTTGACACCGCCTCCAGTGGGGTACACGGACAACTCGCCCTTAAAGCTGAACTTGCCGTCGGAACCGGAAGGAGTCAGCGTTCCCGCACTTTCAGTGCCGCCGAACCATACGGCGTAATCCTCTTGCTTGCCCTCCAGCGCTTTGAGCGCTTTATAATCGGGCAAGGCGTAGTTGGCGGTGAAGGACAGGCCGTCCATGGACTGGATGCCCGCGATGAAGGTCTGCATCTTGTCGGAAAGCGTGGTGGTTTCCAGCATGTCGGGGTCGCCACCCAGATCGGGGAACTCTTTGATGTCGATCAGCTTCGACCACGACGCAGCGCTGGTATCTTTGTGCATCAGGAAAACCTTGTAGGTAGAGATAGGGATAGGTCATCATTCCTTTCTGTTATCGTCTGAAAATAGTGGCCCCGTCTGTTTCCGCCCTGTATCTGGCAACAAGACGGTAGATAGAGGCGTTTTCCATGTTCGGGACCGGGGACATGGAAATCCTTGCGAAGTTACGCGCATACATCATCCTGTCGATGTCTGCCATGATGGAACGGCATTCACTCTTTTTCCCGCCAGTTTTGTTGGAGTAGACGTTTACCTCGTACATCAGTACGGAATATCTCTCTCTTTCGGATGAATCTAAACGATTTGCGGCGGTGTAATTGTCCTGCTCCACAATGCTGGCATGTGGGAATTTAGGGGGTGCATTGATATACTCCCCGGCCACGTCAATGCCCGGGTATTTCTCGCGGAGCTGTTCCGCGATTGGCGTATATACCTTGCTTTCAATGTCGATCATCGAAACACCTCCTTGACCAAGGCTGGGAGCCTGTCTGAAAGCTCCTTTACCGTGTCGTACATGGACATGTTGGCCGGGTTGCCGTGAGTAAGAACCACCGTATTGCCGGTTTTTGGGTTCGTTTTCTCAACTCCGTTCGTTCCGGGGTCCCCGTAGTAGCCCCACGTCCTTTGCTTGCCGTGACCCTTTCCGTAAGCGCCGCGAACCATGCCGTTTCGCGCAGCTTCCGGGTGGTTGTCCGGGTACATAACGCCAGTGCCGAATTCAATAAACAGGACGGACGCACCGACAGCTACTACCGCCGCCGTGCGTCCGTCCCGTTCTTCGATTTTTACATTCGCGTCGTTTGTCCCGTCGTATACGGCAGACTCAAATTTTGCGGATGCGATATCATACCCCATGGAAGAAAGCTCTCGGAGAAGCACATTCGCCCTGTCCTCCAGCCATGTCCGGTAATCTTCGACTACGTCAATCATCCGTTGAATGCCCGCAGCGGACAGCGCCGTCTTTACAGTCCTTTTCACGACACATTCACCTTGCTGACGGCGATGGAAACCAAATTCAGAGACTTGGCAATTTGCTTTACAACGTAGTCATAAAGCGGCCTTCCGTCTTTATATTCTGGTTTTTTGTCGATAAAAAGTACTGCGTTTTCGTCGATGGGGCAGGTCATATCATCTGTGATAATCACCTTGTCATAGGAGATGAACTGCCCAAACTGCTGAATCTGAGCATACCCAGCAGCCGGGGAGATGTTGGCTTCCATTTTCACCTGGTCCGCATATTTCACGTTTTTTTCGCCGGTTTCGTATCCACCAGCGTCCTTCCCCAGTTCTGTCCCTTGGTACAAAAGATACCAAAACGGCCTTTTGTTTCGGTTCATGATTTTCATCCTTGCACCTCACATGGTGGCCGCAAACGGCACGATTTCCCGCATAAGAGAAGGTGGCACGTCGCCGCCCTCATAAGACCTGGAAACGCCATTTTCGCTATGCGCTGTTTCCCCCTCTGCTCCGCGCTTGTTGATGAGATATGCGGCGATCTCAATTTGGTTGATCTCGTAGCATGCGGGGACAGCAGTGGCATCTGTCCCGAACGGAAACGCTCTGCGAAGAATCTTGCTGGCCGCAATATTCAGATACGCAGAGAGAATCGATTCGCTTGTCTCTCCGGTCATGTCTCCCAGCATGGCCAGTTTTTCTTCGTCGCGCATCTCATACCTCCAGATCAGCCGGTGACAGCTTTGGTGTTAACGGGATTGCTGGCGTCGTTGGCGATGAACACGCTGCGGCTGTAGGTAGGCTTGGTGAAGGTGGCGGCGATGCCGGTAAACTTGCCGTGGTACCACTCAGGGCCATGGTCGAGACCGATCTGACCGAACAGCTGATACTTCTCGCCCGCGCCGGTTTTGGCCAGTTGTTCCAGGATGAAGTTACCCTTGCCGGGCACAGGCTGGAACACGGGGGAAATAGCGTCCAGGTTCAGCAGCAGAGCGGTGCCAGCGGGCAGGCACTCGCCGAGGTACAGGTACACCACGCCCAGGGGAGTAACCACGCTGGAGAGCGAAATACCGTTGATTTCACGCGAAGCAGGAACCACGGTCAGGCCATTCTGAACAGCGTCGGCGTTAATCTGGAACATGGTCACAGCGTCACACCACAGGCAAAGGCCATCGGTGGGAGCGTTCTGGCCATAGACCTTCTTCACCATGTCGGCGATATCCCACAGGCCCAGAGGCTTGCTGCCCATGGCCGTGACGTTGGTGGTGATTGCGGTGACAAGCCCACGGGTCTTGTTGATCTTGGTGTCATCGGTGGCCTTGTTGTACACGCCGTTGATGAACGTGTATTCAATGTCACGGTTGATCTTCTGCATCTTGGCGGCCACCTGAAAGTCCAGTTCATTAATGGGGTTTGCCTGTTGACCAGCCACGTTCAGGCCCGACAGGGTGCCCATATTGGACTGTTTGGCATAGGAGATGCCGACAGCCTCATGGAAAATCTGGGTAACGTTTGTTTGCTGCTCCCGGGTCACAATGGAAGCATCGGGGGCGGTCAAAGACGCAGACTCGGAGATGGCGGGCTGTTCTCCGCCGCCGGTGGTGTATTCCTGGCCGGTAACAAACTCTACGTGGTTCGTCACCTTAGCCCGGGAACCGATAATGGAACTCAGGGGGGTCTTGGTATTGCCCTTGTTAAAGAGCATGCCGGAATAGTTCAGCGTTGCAAAGCTGGTAGCAAAAGTATCTGCCATGTCTTAACTCCTTTTATTTGTTATTTGCGGATTCTTCCTGTGCCTTCAGGCGCGTGTAATAAGCGACTTCCGCATAGTTCTTGCTTGCACGCGCCTCCTCGATCTTCTTGTCGTAATCAACTCCAACGGGACCGGCACCGCCGTGCGGCGCGGGAGTGCCCTTGAGGATGTCGGACTTTACCTTCTTGGCATACTCGTCCAGGAATTTCTGCTGGTTCGCAAAGACCTTTGCGGAATCACCAGCCGCCAGAGCTTTGGCGGTGTCACTTGCCAAATCTTCTGCATAGCCCTGCGCCACGAACTTGGCCTTGTACTCAGAGACGGTCTTTGCCGTTCTCAGCTCGTCAAGCTCTTTCTGCATTGCGGCAATGCTATCGGATTGTTCCTGTTTCTGGCGCTCGTCCTCGGAAAGCATATCGTTGTACTTCTTCTTCCACTGGGCGGCTTCGGAATTCGCCTTGGAAATAGCATTCTTCTGCCGGGCAATCTCTGCGGCATTGTCCTCATACTCGAATCCCTCCAGGGCCTTGAGCTTGTCCTCGGTGGACATATCTGCGTAACCTTCGATTCTGCTGGTGTCGATTTTCATGTTGATACCTCCTGCGTTTTTTCGGCGGTTCCCTCCGCACCGTTTTCCGTTTTTTCCGAGGTTGTCTCCCCGTTGCGTTTTAACGACTTCCCTGTCGATAGTTCCTTTTCTTCTTGCTTTTCGGCATATTCCGCGCTGATTTTGTACGCAAGCTGAGGATCGGAGAACATGCCGCAGTGTGTAAATGCCAGTTGTGGGGCAATTTTCCCGTTGTTCAGCATGGCTACCAAAACACTGGCCTTTTCGCTGATATTTTCGTAATTCCGGCGCGTAAACCGAATTTCCAGGGCGGACATTTTCAGCGAAAGTGTCCGAAGATTATTGCAGATTTTGATGGCGATTTTCAGAAACTGCTTTTCGGACCGTTTGAACATCTGCTCGGAGTCCTTTGCCCGCGCCTCTGCTGACGACCATCCGTCGCGCATAATGACCGCAGACCCGGTGTCACTGGTTGAGGATCCTCCATTCCGGTTCGGCATTCCGCAAATCGTCAGAACGGTGTCGTACATGTCATCCGTCAAAGTCTGGGTCTGTGTCTGGTTCAGCTCCGCCGTCAGGTACCCGATGTCAGCCTTGAGCGTCGCGTCAATGTCCTTGAACTTAATAGCGCCTTCTGCCCTCAAATTCTTGTAATCTTCGGGCGAAATGTCCACGTTGTGGAACAGCATCAGCGCCTGGACAAACTGTTCTACGCCGTCCATGCGGTTGGATTGAACGTTGTTGATAGCGTCCAGAAGGGGGAGCACAATCTCAAAAGCGCCCAACCGGGATTCATTGGAGGGGTATTCGATAATTGGGATGCCCAATATCTGTGGCTCCGCTTTCACATCCCAGGTTTCCGTTACCTCAAAATATGTGTCTTCGGAATAGCAGCAGAAAACAACGGTGTTGTCCTCTTTCTGCACATACGTCACGCCCAAAATGGGCCGGTGGCCTAAGCCGCTGGAGTACACCACGAAGGTGTTGCGCGGATCCAGTGTAAAAATCTCAAACGGAGATTCATCTTCTTCCACGTCCGCCATTCTGTCCGGCAGAATCATGCGGTACGACGTGCCGCAAATATGGAACCAGTCCGCCAGCTCCTTGTCTTTGGCGGCCTTGTCCTCTGAAAGCGCATAATCGTTGAGCTTGGACACGCCTTCAGCGACGGATTCATCGTTCCCCCTGCTGACGTACTGCACAGGCTCACCCAGAAGATAACCGACCTTGAACGAAACAATTTCGTTCGCCCGGTTCACAACGATTTTGTTGTTGATTTCCGGCCTGACGTCCTTTACCCTTCCCAAAATGGGCTGGTCTCCCTTGTAATACCTGTAAAGATACTCAATGTCCGCCCGGTTCATCTGGTGGATGGGCATAGCCTTTTGCAAAACATCCACCACGTTTCCCCGGGTGACGTGCTCAACGTCCGTGTAGATAACCTTCCGACCAAAAAGATTCATTGGCACACCCCCTTAAAATGGCCGCTTGAACACTTCCACTTTGCCGCCCACCCGCATCCGAATTTCGTTCTCCAGCAGGGACAAAGCATCCGGCGCGTCATCGTGCGGCACTTTGCCGCTCCGGGTGTAAGTGGTGACTTCCTTCATGAAATTGAAGTACTGGCTGCCCCGTTTATAGGCGGACGGATGCTTGAACCAGAAGTGTTTCTTGATGTTGTCGGACGCAAATTCAATTCGCGTCTGTTTGTTGGAAATGGTCCTTTTTGTACGTATTCCAACGCTATATCCACGCTGCCGGACGATTTCCGCAACGTCTCTGGCGTAATACATGCCTGCGTTGTTGCTTTCAAACAGCGCGTCCGCAACGCGGTTGTCGATCAGGCATCTGGCGCATTCCGGCTTTGTGACGTCCGGCGGAGAATCATCAAACACCACGTCCACGATATACACTTCATCCCCGTACAGCGCCGCAACGGGAAGGGCGGTGCTGTCGCTTCCGCTTTCTGCGGTGTCGCACACGGCAATAACGGCGTCCGGATCACGGCCTGTGGGGAGTTCAAAGAAATAATTCAGCTCATCCTTGTTAAAAAGCAGCCCCTTTGCTTCAAAGGGCTGCTGCTGAAATTCGCTTTCAAACTGTTCCGCGCTCAAAAGCTCCCTCTGTTCGCGGAAATACGCTGTGGTAAACACCTTTTTCCCGTCCCGTTCGTATTCGTAGTTACTCTCGTCCGTAACAGGGTCAAGTGCTGGTATTTCAATGGCTTTCCACGCCCAGCCGCCTTTTTGCGCTTCCTCTTGGAGGTGGCCGATGGGGTCATACAGGGAATATCGGGTTCCCGTGGCGACAATGGGGGTTCCCTCAATGGCTCGGCCCAGGATATCGCCGGATATAATCTCCCACTTATCGTCCAGTCTTTGGCGGTTTTTTGCTTCCTCGCGCCCCTCTACGCAGTCATCCAGATATAGGACGTTCGTAGCCTCCGACAAGCCCACTTGTCTTGCGTCAATAGAACGACACATGACTGTGGGAAAACGGGATTTTGACCGCAGATTCAGTATCTTTGTGTCCGCATTGGTCTGCACCAACGGAGAATTGGGAAAAACGTCATAGAATAAATATTCATTTGGCGTTTGCAGATACTCCAGGCACCCGGAATAAAAGCTTTTCACCAGGTCGTCCCCCGTCCCTTCCATTAGGGACGACTTGTCCGGTTCCCGCCCAGACAGAAAATTGACGAAATTGATGCCCAACTGGGATTTTCCGGCGCGTTTTGGCATCGACAGCGTCAACAACCGCAGTTTTCCGTCCAAAACCTCTTGATACGCCGCCACAATAGGCCGCAGATAATGTCTTCGAGGTGCGTAGAATTTCTTCTCCGGTTTGCGGTTCATCTCGATGTACAGCAGAAACGTGTCGAAATCGTGCGGTGCGTCAAAGCACATGGCCTTTTTGTACACGTCAAACAAAGAATCCGCCGCATTTGCGCTGCACTTGTGCAGGGCCGCAGAACTCAGTTTTCGCAAATCCTTGCTCAGCTCATGGGCCAGGGTGAAATCATCCGGTTCCAGTTGTCGGCATACGGATAGAAGGTCCATGTACGGCACATGGTCGGACGGATTCCGCGCAATATGCTGTTTTATGCGTTCTGATAGTTTTGCGTAGTCCATGCGGCCTCCATTTTTGCATAAAAAGAGACGGGTTCCAGAAAGAACTCGTCTCTTTTATTTACTTGGTTATCCTACAAGTTCACAATCGTACCAATACCCTGAGCTTCCACACGTTCCCTCGAGCGTTATCGTGTCTCCAACCTTGATTTGCTTGAGCGCATCTTCTTGGTCTTTTTCAAATTCGGCTATATAAATCACGATCGTTCCGCCAACGTTTGTCTGCATAGTCAGCGTCGCGCCTCCCGTCAGGTTAAGCAAGCCGCTGCTCGAAAGGCCAGCTATCTGCCCTGTAACTTTGTAACGATTGCCCTTATACTTTTCGTCTGCCGCAAGCTCGTTTTCCTTATATGCGAGGTAGACTTCCTCGAACGTAACTACATGTTCGAGCTTCGGGGTCTTCTTAATGTCCTTTTCTCCGCACGACTCGCACTTGTATTCCTCGTACCCTTCGGATTCCTCCGTGGCGGCCACACTGTCCACCAGCACCCACTTGTGTTCACAGGGCTTTTCTTCGCCCGACTGCTTCGGCTCGTCCCCCTTGGTTGGCTCCTCGACGGCGGGATTGTCCGGCTGTTCCGGTGGCGTCTCCCCACTAGAAAAGATTAGCGCCGCCGCAATAAACGCACAGAAACAAACTGCGGTGACAATCAAGGGCTTTGCGACTTTACGCCGCTTGACCGCGTTTACAATTGTCCACGCGATTCCGCCCAGGAAGCCCAACATGAATGTCCATGCCAGAAACATCTCGGGGTCCTTGTTTTCTATAGACGCAAGCAGAGCCAGAAACTCCATCAACGTGCCCATTACGATGAGTACGATTTGCCAGCCCCTTAGTTTTTTTCGCTTTTTCTCCTCCTCCATTTTCCTTTTCCTCCACATTTATTTTCTCCCGGGTAGCCGGGGGAATTACTTCATCTCGCGCCCGTTGCCAGGATCGGCTCGTGCTGGCCCTTGACCCATTCCTTGTTTTTTCCGTACCGGTAAAATCCCTCGTAAGTTTTCCGGTTGTTCACGATACTTTGCACCGTGCTGATAACGAACGGCTTCCCGTTCCGGGTGGTATACCCGTCCTTGTTGAGACTGTCCACGATTCCATTAAGGGTCATGCCGCCGTCCCGAAGCTCAAATACCCGCCGGACAACAGCCGCTTCTTTCTCGTTGATGCAGAGCGCACCACCTCGAACTTCATACCCCATAGGTGCTCGACCGCCAGAATATCCGCCACGGGAGGCTTTAACTGCTCTGCCAGCGCTCGTGCGCTTGTTGATGTTGTCTCTCTCCATTTCGGCGCACGTCAGGGTGAACGCCTTGAGCATCCCGGCAAATACACCGAATTGCCCGAAGTCCTCGCAGATGCTGATTAGCTCAATGCCTTTGCGCAGCAGTGCGCCCTGGTAGTAAAAGTATATGTTGATGTCTCTGGCCACTCGGTCAGATTTCGCAACTACGACAGCTTCGTAAGGGGGGTTGTTCACTTCTCCGTAAACGATCTCATCGAACCCGGGGCGGTACTTTGCGCCGCTCTCTCCCTCGTCAGAAAACCATCGCAGGATGTTCATGTCGTTCTTGCGGCAGTATTCCTCTATCTGTTCACGTTGCACGTCCAGCCCAAACTTATCTTCTCCGGTTTGCCCGTCTGTGCTCACGCGGATATATGCAACCACGTTTTTCATACGGCTCTCCTCCTTTGGAGTCAATCCAAAATTGGATTGGCTTCTACGGTTATTGTATCACACAGTAAACGTAAATGTCAAGCCGCCTTTTTGTTTTTTTCTTTTATTTTTTGTGGGCATTTTGGGGCTTACCCGGCCCCGCTCCCGCCCTTGATATCCCCCGCCCCGGTCATGTCGCGCGTGGCCCCGTCTCTGCAAATTACGCAAAATCATGATTTTGCTATTGACAATTACATATAATCTGATATAATGGTATCCGTACAGCAGGGGAGCGCACCCGCCGCCGGTCAAGCAATGCGGATACGCTCCCCACACCAGACCAGAGGCCCAGCGCGTACAGTGTACCACGCCCGGGCTACCTGGTCAAGAGATAGGCCAGTAAGGCCGGGAGGTAATACAATGGATTATACAACAGTACTTGCAAAGGCAACGCAGACACTTGAACAGCGCAAAGACCGCAGCGCATGGGGCCGGGGCGTGAATGAGTACGCCGTAGACATGCTCCAGCAGCTCACGGACTACTACAAGGGCGGCTATATCTCCGGTGAAACTCTGGAAAACTGCACCGCTTGCCAGATTGCGGCCTTGAATGGGGCGCGCAACTGGAGTGAATACAGCTGGGGCGGCTCCGCTCTGGTCTATGATGGGGACATCGCCGCCGCCCTCTGCAACCCCTCCGAACTCAAAAAGACCCGCAACGGGGAGCGCAAACCGAACAGCCGGGAAGAATGGCTTGATGTGCAGGCCAGGGCATTGCATCAGGCTTTCCGCCGGATGTATGGAGCTATCCGGGCCGCCCGGCAGGAGGTGCAGGCATGAGGAAGTACACGCAGAAGCAGCTCCGGGAGCTTGTGAAACTTGGCTGCGCAGAGGATTACACCCACAAGCCCAGCGAGTACATTTACACACTTCGGAGGCTGGACAAGATCGGCTACTCCTCCGGCGTGTACGGCCTTAACGGCGGACTCGTGGAAGATATGGAAACCGGGCAGCTATACGCCATTATCGGGCGTTGCTCCAATCTGTTTATCTTGTTTTAAGGGGGTGCAGGCATGAGCGCTAACGAGATTGCCGCCAAGGTGCAAGAGCTTAGAGAGCTGCGCCGCTTTACTTTTGCTTGACCCGCTCCGGCGGATGCGGTACAATCGAGATGTAAGGAGGTGCTGGATTGCTATCTGTCGTGCTGCTGATCATCTGGTTTCCGTTGGCCGTCCTGGCCGACGTGGTCCGCAAATCTAAGTAGCTTGTCAATCATTTGGGAGCAAAACATTTTAGTTGGAGGTAAATAAAATGGTTAAGATCAAAGTTGAAAACGTGTATCCCAGCGGCGGATTCGTCCGCTTGCCGACGGAAGATGGCGGTCCGTCCGTCTACGCCATGGAGGGCGATTTTTTCGAAGGGCGCGGTGTTGATGACAGCGGCAACGATTACACCATCTATTGGTGGCCTATCGACGGGTATGACCCCGAGACAGACGATGATTCTGACGCCTGCGATTGGGCGGCCCCGGCAGCCATTGTCGCGGACGGGGAAAAGCGGACGCTGGTTGCGTCCGCAGAGCTGGAGTGGTGAAAGGATGATTTTGCCTTGCCAACCTCGCCGTATCCGGCAGTATTACTAATAGATGATCTTCAAGGTAACAGGCCGCCCCGGAATAGCTCCGGGGCGGTTATTTTATGCCCTGCCCGCAACGGCGTTTTAATGGCGTTTTGCGGGCTTTTGCTGTTGGGTGGTATTGGGACACCGCCGCCAATGCAACACGCTCTCACTCTCCCCAGCCGTCGCCCTCATCGCCCGGTCGGGTAGTCCACTCCTTGAGGATTGCTATTGCGTCGGCAGGCATGCCCGGCAAATCTCTTAGTCGCTCAAAAGCGCGGAGTGCGCTTGCCTTGGTGCGCATTAACCCTGCAATCTCTTTGTCGCGCAAGTAAGCCTTACTGTCCTCAAGGAGTTGTTTTTCCTCCCCGGATAAGCTGTCAATATCGACACCACGACCCAGCGTATACACTCGTTGTGTATCGTCGCACATTGTACATTCCAACAGGTGGGGATAATATCCAGTCATTTTTTTCCCTTTCTACCGTAGCCCCTCGGCTAATACATAAAACCTCTCTTGCTCGATTATACCATGTAGACCGACTAATGTCAAAAGTCGCTGCAAAAGTCGCCCGGTTTTGCGCGAAAGTCGCCGATAGTCGCTAAACCGTGTATAACCCCGGGAAAATCGTTGCCCCTACTCCGAAAGTTGCTGAATAGTCGCTAAAAAAATCAGTTTTCATAGTCGCAAGACGCCGCCTCGATGTACTTCTTCTGGAGTTCTTCGGGCGGTGTTTCTGTCCCAAGGGGATTGTTGGGCGTGAGAACGACCTCTTGTTTGTCGGTCATGCCGAAAAAGTTCTTTGCTCGGAAAATGTATGTAATCTGCGGAATTTTCCCCTGTGAGACCAATTTTGCATCGATTCCGGCCAAAATTTGTTTGGCTTTTTTTATCATGCCAGCCCTCACGGGGCCCAGCGATCCCTTTTGCCAGTCCAAGACCGTTTGAGTTACGGCACCGAGAGCGAGGCACATATCCTCCACTGTGGGGATTTGTCCTTCCTCTACGCACTGTTGGAAATAGTCGTTAAGCTTATCGGCGCATTCCTCATCGGTTTTTACGCATGACCTTTTGAAGTATTGGAATGACTCCCTAACGATTTGCGAGATCTCTTCATTTGTTGCAGTACACCTGGCCGTGACAGACGCTGATGCCGCGCCTCTGGTGTGCGAGATGGCATTCTCTCCTCGTTCTTGTACGATGATCTTGCGGATAGTCGGCTCAGAAAGCCCGTTTTGTTTTGCCACAGTCGCTATATGCTTACATGCGTCATAGTCGGCAAGGACTTGTTCTCTCATAGTTTGCGTGATTTTACTTGCCATCTATGTCACCTTCTTCCCGTCTTAACATATTTGGGGTGATTTCAAAAAATTCGACACACTCCGGGCACATGACATACGCATCTGCCCGGGCAAATTTATCTTGGTTCCCGTGCTTAATGATTTTCATGGATTCTCCCGCTTATTGTGCCGCGCTCCCACCTCTGCGCTATGTATGGCACAAGTTCACCCGCCCAATTGGGCACTCCTACCATCTTTTGGAACGGGCGGCTGGAGTCGAACCAGCACATACGGGAGTCAAAGTCCCGTGCCTTACCTTTTGGCTACACCCGCATAAAAGCAGACACCCGCGAGATATCCCGTGAGTGTCTGCATGCCGGTAACGCCCTTGCGGGGCCGCTTGCGCGGAGGCACCCATTACCGGCTGTGCCTTATAACCTATGGAGGAAAGAAAGAGGATAACAATGAAATTTCGGGTTGTGGGCTGACTGGTTCCACTCTCCGATGATACTATTTTACACCACCTGAAACGTGGTTTGGGGCCACATTTTCAATAATTTTTGCGTTTTGCGCAATCAGCCACAGGAATTTATCTTTTCGCCGCCGAAACGTGCGCGGGCTTATCCCGGCCGGGGATATCATCTCGATGGGGTACTGTTTCTGACTGTCGCAGTTTCGCATGATTGCCCATACCAGCTTGCGCCGCACGTTCTCATTGTCAATATCCCGGCCCACGTTTTCTATGGCGTATTCCACGGCCCGCATTTTCTTCGTTTCCGGCCAGCTCTCAATGATTGTCAGCCGTTCCGCCTTGCGTTCCGCTATCCTACTGTTGCCGGAGCCATGCGGCATACCAGACATGGCATAGGCCGACGACTCCAACACTTCTTCCCGGGCCGCATTGTACGCACGGACCCGGCGGGGATAGCCCCTGACATAGGCGATGCACTCCATTCGGATATCGTAGGGGAGCGAGTATTTGTTGCTCATCGTACCTCCTATTCCAGCGCCGTCTCAACGCCGTATTCTTTGAGCATCTGCCGGATATCTGCCCAGGTAACGTACCCTTCCGCCACGCACTGAGCGGCGTGGTTTAGCTCCCCGGCAAGCTGCTGCACATCGTCCATCGGCGCATCGTGCTTATCGATCAGGACATACAGCATCAGATCTATTCCACGGTTCAGGCCCTCCACAATGCCGTTGCTGTAGGCTTTGTCTACGTCGGCCTGGGTGCGGGGAATTCTTCTGGGGTTAGTCTTGGGCATGGGCATCCTCCCTCCGTCTGCCATTCGCGCACCAGAAATCTGGTGGCACAGGGCAATCCACGCACGGGCCAAATGAACATATCAGATCATCCACTGCGTAGTAGCTGTTCTCGCAATCTTTGCACCGCACCACCGGGACGGCATCAACGGTTGGAAGAACATACTTGATTATGTGATGTGCTTCTGTAAATCCCTCGGCAAGACTATCAAGCTGAGTTTCACCGTTGTGTATCAATTCTTTCGTTTCCTCGTATTCTTCGCCAAACAGTCTCAATACTTCATCAGCGTCAATCAGCCGCATCGCTGCCACCTCCGTCCATTTTCGCGCCGCAGTTGGGGCAGTAATTCGACAGAACAAACTCGTCGTTGCAGTCATAAACGGCCTCCTCTTTGCAGACAGAGCAGATATATCCGCCAATCGGATCTCGTCCTGCAACTGCGGGGTTCCATCCGGTCATTTCGCTTTCGCGAATAGGCATCCACCGCCCATGCACCACCGGGGCCACATCAGCGGCGGGCTCTGCGAGGATGCATTCCACCGCGCTTCCACACCCGCCGCACCAAACGTTCAAATGCTCAATTGCCGTGCGGCGCTCAATGTATTCAGCCATTGTCTGCCCTCCTAAAACAGTTGAATGAGCTTTAGACCCTTCTCAAGGTCATGGCTCTTGTCGAACCGTTTTGCATCGTCCGCCGTGTGAACGTCCGCCAAGTCCTCACGCGCTTTTGCAACGCGATCACTTAGGGTTTGGAGCTCGGCATCCAATTCTTCGAGAATCGAAAGCAGTTCATCCCTTTTCTTTTCAACGTCCATCCTTCATCGCCCCCAATGCGTTCTCCGCCTCCTCGCGGGTGCGGAATACCGTCTTGCCAAATCCGTTTAGCGATATGCCATACTCCCGCCCTCTGGCTCCTATTGGCTCAAGGCCAATAAAGCCGATTTTATTGCCCATACCAATCTGCTTGACCTCGCACTCGCTTATATGCTTATCCGTATCCAGCAAGGCGAACACCCGCTGGCCCACCTTGCACGGCAGTACCACCAGCCGCCCGTCCCTGTCGGCCTTGACCAGTTGGCGGAACCTGTCCAGTGCCTCGCTGGCTTTCTGCTCACCGATCATGTCCTCCAAAAACACCCAATAGGCGTGGAACTCCTCCGGCGTAAGTCCCGTGTCCTCGTAGGCGGCGAGGCGGCTCCACGCCGCTTCTTCCCACTTGCAATTCATGGCGCAGTTTCCGCCAACCCCGATGCATTCGGGGCCGCAAAAATGTGTGCAGCAGATACCGTTTTCGTGCGATGTTTGCTTGCTATGTTTCGTCAGTCGTTCCATCACTACATCTCCTCCTCAAGCATCTCCTTGATTTTCCCGATGTTCTCCCGGATGATATCCATGGTCACATCGCTCTGGATATTGTGCGCAAACACGGCCTTATCCGTTGCATCTGCGTTGTAATATCCGGTAAAAACGGTCCCATCCGGCGTTTTTCCTGCAATGCACATGCGTTCCGCCCCGATATCCACTACCGTTCTCAGGGAGTTTTCCAGCCATTCGGCCCAGGGCTGGCGTGTGATATCGTTCATTCACTCCACCTCCTGCATCCAAAACTCGCGGCAGCAGCCGAGGCATCCAGCAGAACGATTCAAATCGCAGATATAATTTTTGTCAACATTTCTTGGGCACATCCCAACAACGCCATCATCGCCCATCATGCAGTTAGGCCACTGCGCTAATAACACGCTCTGCCGCGTCTTGCGCGGGTGCGCAGTTGCCCATTCTTCCACTTCTCGGACCACTTCTTCTGCCGGAGTGTCCATGTAAAACATGCTGTTCTTAGGATGTTCGCCCGTCCGGGCAAACATCCGGCGTTGCTCTTTCACAAACCTTACAGCGTCCATATCATTCTCCTTTTTCCAGCATATCAGCCGCCGTTCTTAAATCATCCGGTAGCATAATAGGTACTTCGTAGATATTCGCATCGGCCCATTCTGCATATTCGCGCAGGGTTTCGGCAATTTCTTTATGTGATGGCTTCACGGGGCCTCCTTTCACACCGCCACACGGGATGGGGAATCCAAGCCCCTGCACGTTGGCGATTGGGATAGGGCGCAGGATAGCAGCCACCTCCTGGCTCGCCCGCCTGTTCCATTTCTCAATAACCAGTTTCCGGCTGTTGTATGTGCCTGTGTTGCAGAAACACTTCATGCACCGAACGTAGAACCGCGTTGTTGTCAGCCCCCACTCTTCAAACGCTCTTGCCTCGCCCCCGCAGAACGGGCAATATTTAAGCTCCTGCATTCCATTCGCCCTCCCGCACCTGGAATGCATCGCCGAGCTGCACCGTCTCCGGGAAATTGTGCTGCGTGGTCTGAATGGCGTACTTGTCGATCTCGGTTGCGTAGTATCTGAGCAACCACGGCTGTACGCCCAGCTTGTCCAGGGCGATATGGCCGCAGCTCATTCCGTCGTACATCGACAGCACTTCCACCGGCTCCGCCGTCAGCCCTTCGAAGTGGCTCATAATGTGGGCGATCACATCCACCGTCCAACCGTTGCCCAGCATCTTGTAGGCTTGGCTGTCGCTCACCGGGAAAACATACTCCTCCGGCACGGTCTGGAGGCGCATACACTCGCGGACCGTCAGTTTGCGAATGATGTAGCAACCGTCTCGCAGTTTGATTGGGTACTCCTTGCCCTTGACGGTGATACGCCCATCCCGTACCTGATAGATTGGCATATCCTGCGTCCCGCAATATTCGTACATTTCGCAAGATGTCGTCAGACAGTCGCTTTTCTCCCGCATGGCGCGGCCCCGGCGGGCCTTGCTCCCCGGCATAGCAAGGTCTACACACTCGCCCGGTGCGATGTCCACATACCCCTGCTTTGTCGCCTCTCGTACCCGCACCGGCACGGCGTAAAGCCCGGTTTTTGCGCCCACGCCCCCACCATTCCCGCACAAAGTCACACTCTTACCGTCCGGTGAATAAACACGGTATTGTTGGCTGTCTTGCTTTTTGTCTTTCGCGTCGTTTTCAATGGTGCCGATACGGACAGGCACGGCTATGCAGTCGTATTGCTGCTTCGCGGGGTTCGGATTGTTTATCCTCGGCACAAGGTTGTTTTCGAGTTTTCCCATGTGTGCGTCAGCGGTTCGTGCTTTTCCGTTTTCCATTCCATTGACGATGATTGGCTCCGCCGCACCGTTAAAACTGAATTTTCCGGGTTCTTTTATGGTCTTAATCACGGAGGACAGCCCTCCATGCGGGCCATGCGACGCCCGAAGGGTATATGCTTTTTCTCTCCACGCAATGCCCGTTTCCAGAATGTCCCGTAACAGGATTCCCCTGTCCTCCGGTTGCTCAACACGGACTTGACTGTATGTACCGTCCGGGTTCCGTCTGCCAACCCAGTAAATGCGCTGTCGGTTCTGTGCGGAAACCAAAGCAGAGTTGATAAGCACCGGCTCCACGCCCAACTCTGCCGTGATCTGCGCCCGGATGGCGGGAGACATGGATTTGTTGTTCTCATACAAAAAATAGTCCGGCTTGTACTTATCCCGAGCGATCCGGTAATTCAAAAACAGTTCCCAGCCGATGCCCTCCGCCGTCGTCTCGCGGTGTTTGGTCTGGGAGATACTCCAATGGGTGCAGGGGCTTCCGCCGATAAGCAATTTCATCGTTTTTCACCCCCCATCAGGTCGAAAAGCGAAATGTTCATGTCCTCCTGCTCGTACTCCTTGAGATAGCCCACAGCATCGCGGAAATACCCGTTGTTCAGCTCGATGGTATACCCGCGCCGCCCGGCCTTCATCGCCTCCAGGGCGACAGTGCCAAGTCCGCCGAAGGGGTCCAGGACCAATTCCCCGGGATTGCTGTAGCGATTGATAAGCCGGTCTACAATATCCAACTGGAGCGGGCAAACGTGCATCTGCTGGCGGCGCTGGCTCTGCGTGGTGTTTAAGGTTCGCATGCGGTTGATATCGTCCCATACCTGATCTGTCCAACTCCCAGGCGCTACCACCATAAACGTGGCCGGGAGCTTGTCCTCTGCGTCCAGTTCTTTCGCCATGCGGACATGTTCCGCGTAATCGTACACGGTCCCTCGGCTGTACTCCCGGTATGCCGCCTGGATTTTGCCGGTGTCCATGGCCATGATCTCTTCTTTGGTCATGAGCCGGTCGCCAGATGAGCGCCAGAACCCGTGCGCGTCAATCTGCCACTGTGCCCGGGTGTATTCGTCCTTGCCCTTTACCACCTTTTCGTCTGCGTAAGCCTTGCTGCGGTCCGTAGGCAGCTTGCGGAACAGAAGAATGTATTCCGGGCAGCCCACCCCCATCTTTGAGCCGTCCTTGCACTGCTCCGTCCAGCCCAGCCGGTATGTCTGGTTGTTCTCTCGCACCACGTCCGTCACAACGGTGATCATGCCGAAATACGCAAACCCGTGCTGCATGTAATGCCGGATGCACATCGCGTGGAACGGTTCCATGGTTGGCATTCCCATCCCGGTGGCGTTGCCGAACAGCACCCGGTCCTTGACGTGGCAGCAGAACACACGCCCGGGCTTCAACACCCGCAGCAGGTTGGGAGTCAGATAGCCCATCTGCTCGAAAAAACGCTTGGTGTCCTCGTTGTGTCCGAAATCGTTGTAACTGGGCGTGTACTCATAGTGGTTGGAAAACGGGATACTGGTCACAATAAGGTCCACGCTGTTTTCCGCTATCTTCGCCGTTTCCTCTACGCAGTCGTTATTCACGGCGATGAAATTCTTTCCCTTGATTTCCACTCTTTCAACTCCTATGCTCCGGCTCATTTTCTCCGTCTGTGCCTCACCGGAAAGCCCGTATTTCTGGACGATCTCCCGCATTCGTGCCTGCATGTCGTTGTGTTGCTTCCACTTCTGCATCAGGACAAGGTAGATGGGGTCCTCCGCTTCTGTGTAGATGATGTCGATAATCACCTGTTCCGTTTGCAGGAACCTGTAAATTCGGTGGATTGCCTGAATGAAATCGTTGAACTCATAGTCAATCCCAATGAAGATAGCCCGGTGGCAGTGCCTCTGGAAATTGCACCCGGAGCCGGACAGGCTCTTTTTCGTTGCAAACAGTCGCGTTCGCCCTTCCGAAAAATCTATTACCCGGCGCTCTCGCTCGTCGTAGTCCATACTACCGAAGATGTCCACGGTTTCCGGCAGGGCTTTCTTGATTTCGTGGCGCTCCGCTTCCAGATCATGCCACAGGACGAAATGCGCTTCGGGGTCGCTGTCTACGATTTCTTTGGCTACGGCGACGCGCCGCTGAATGCTGTCACGCTTCTCACGCGCGGCCTCCGCCAGGGAGGTTGCCGCGTCGTTCATCAGCTTGTACTGCCCATCCCGGTCCGTTTCTGTGCCATAGTCGTCCGGAACGATATGCACCCGGACGTCAAGCGGGGGTAGGTCATATCCGGTATCGTCATATCCTAAATCGGAGGGCTTCCCCACGAACAGCGCCCACGAGGATACCCAGAGCCAGAACTCATCTTCTTTGTGCGGGTACAGGGTAAGGTTGTTTGCCTTGGTGCTGTCGCGCTGGAAAAAACGTGTCAGGGCCTGCCCCGTGTCCATGATCTCCAGATATCCAGCATAGTGGATAAGCTCCTTGTACCGGTTGGGTGACGGTGTGGCCGTGCAGACCAGTTTATACTTCACGCCCCGGAACTTGGGCAGGAAGGTTTGATATGTCTTGCTCCCAAAGCTGCGCAGCACGGACGCTTCATCCAGCGCTACGGCCGTGAACTGCGTCGGGTCGATGTCGCCGTCACGGACACGCTCATAGTTTGTCATGACGATCTCAGCATCTGTTTCGGCCAGGTCCTGCATTTTGGTGATATACACCGGAGCCGGATAGCCCAAGATCTTTTCGGCGTCACGGGCAAACTCCTGCCGCACCCCCAGCGGGAGCACGATCAGCGCCCTGCCTCCATCGTGTGCCACCGCCTGGTGGCAAAATTCGATTTCCTGCACCGTTTTACCCAGGCCGAACGACTGGAACAGCGCCCGCCGTCCGCCTCGCAGTGCCCAGATTACAGAATCCCACTGGTGCGGTTTCAGGGCCGGGTTGATCTTTCCCGGGTCAACGTCGAATCCGCTTTTCTTGGCCAAGACGATCTTGGATTTCAGAAATTCCAGATATGTTTCCATCGTCTCACCATTCCACCGTCACTTTTCCGCTCTCCGGCACCGCTACCCGCAGGAACATCGCCAGGTCCGTAAAATTGGTATAGTTAAACTCCATACGGGCATGCTCCAGGATCAATCTCTTCCCGGATTCCTGAGCCTTAGGTTCTTCGGCGGGCGTCTCTGCGGCAGTCTGCTGTTCGGCGTTCGCCCACTCTGCAACCTTCCGGTTCCACAGTAGCAAATTCCCATTTCCGCGCACAAACGGTGTCCCGGCGGCTTTTGCGGCGGCTCTTATGGTCGCGCTTGCCGCGCCCATTTCATCTGCCAGCCAGCTTGCAGTAACGCCAAAGCTCTGCATGTTGCGAAAGAACTCGCGTTTCAGGTCCTCCGGCAGTTCCTTGAACTTCGGCCACAGCATGGGCCGGGTGATGTTGTAGCTTTTCACTTCTCCATTTTTCTCCCTTCTTTGTTTCGCGGTCAGGTTGTCGCTGGGCAGCGTACACCCGCCGCGCTTTCGGCTGATATGCGCAAACGCGCCTCGCGCAGTGCGCTTTTTCTGCATGCAATCGTAGTCAAAGTCATTCATACCGGCTGATATACACCTCCGTCCGGGGGTTTTCCTTGTCGTACAGAACCCGGCTCCCGTCGTGCGACACGATGATACTGCTGTTGTCATCCGACAGGGTCCCGGCATACACCAGGATGTCGTCGATAGCCTCCAACAGGTTGGTTAAGTCCACCTTGCGCCGGGTGGGCATATAAAACAGGCACTTAACCTCCACCGGTTCTGCGATGGTCTCGCCGCCCTTGCAATGCCATGCGGCGGCCTGCTGGTACGTCTCGTACTGTGCGGACGGCAACACCATCGGCGCACCATACCGCCCTCGCACAATGCGCTGGTGATTTTTCTTGGTCACAGGGGGCAGGGGAATAACGATCTTTTTCATGTCACCCTCACTTCACTATGCGGCCCGTGTTAGGGAAATAGGCCATCCTCACCATCCCGGTGGGGCCGCGTCTGTTTTTGTCTAGGTATAGCTCCAGCATGTCCGGGTCCCATTCGCCCCGGTCCTCTTTCTCGCACGGGCGGTGCAGCAGCGTCACGGTGTCCGCGTCCTGCTCGATCGCGCCGGACTCCCGCAGGTTGGCCATAGTGGCCCGAAACTCGCCGCCACGATTTGACTCACCGGCTCTGTTCAACTGGCACAGGCATAGAAGCGGAATATCCATCCGCATGGCCAGCAGTTTTGCCGACCGGCTGTTCTTCGTGGTGCTCTCGTAGAGCGTGGCTTTCTTGTTTTCTTGCTCCAGCAAGCCGATGTGGTCCAGCACGATCAGCCCCGGTCGCTCTTTATAGGCCAGCGCCGTCACTCCCCGCATGTCCATGCCCGTCCGCCTGTTAAATACGATGGGCAACTCGGACAGTTTGGCGGATGCTTCCGCGTACTTGGCGCATTCTGCCTCTGTCAGGGTTCCGCCGAACATCAGCAGGCGAGAGGATATCCCCGCTATGTTGGCCGTCAGCCTGCTGGTGCAATCATCCGGTGACATCTCCAAGGAAATATACAGCACCTTCACGCCGCGTTTTGCCGCATTGAGGGCGATTTGCATAGCCAAGGCGGATTTGCCCTTTCCGGGCCGTGCGGCAACGATGTGAAACCCGCCGTTGATAAGCCCGCCGCCCAGCAATCGGTCAAATTCCTGCAAGCCGGTCTTGACGTATGGTGGAGGACCGCCAGCAAAGGCCTTGTCAACGCGATTTTTAAGGCTCTTCACGGACTCGGAGACTTCCAGGCCCCCGGATACCCCCGCGCCGTCCTGAATCGCCGTGACGGCTTCCTGTGCCGCTCTGAGGGCATCCTGTGGGGACAGCTCCGCTGTTCGTAGTTCTTCCCCCAAGTCTCTGAGTTTCCGGCCCATAGATGCATCCCGCATTCCAGACACCCACACGTCGATGTTGGCGGTAGTCACGACAACCTCCATGCAGTCCATCATGATCTTGCTGGTCACGTTGTCATTGCGGCTGGATGCGTCCATCAGCACGGACGGAGCATCCGCTGGGTCCCCGGCTTCATTCCGCCGCTGGATGGCCCGGAACAGCTCTGCGTATTCCGGCACCAGGAAGTCATCCGGAGACAGCTCTGCGGCGGCTTCGTAGCATTCTGGCTGGATGAGCAGCGCCCCAATGACGTTTTGCTCCAGGTAGAGAGAGTCCAGCATACGTCAGTCCTCCTGCGTCCAGCCGCCGGTGTCGGAGTTATACTTCCAGCGAGGCTCTGGCTTTGCGGGCAGTTCGGTCTCTTGCACCTCGTCCTCCCACCGGCCCTGGTTCAGCCATGTGGCCGGATAGGGGATGTACTGGCCGTTATCGCGCTGCCATTGCGCACTGTGCTTCTGGGCCTCGATGGCCTTGAGAACGACGTCCAACGGCGGCTTCGCCTTGTCGAACGCCTTCCGCGCAGCTGATTTCCCCGCTTTTCTCGGATACGCCTGCCAAAAAACGTCAAATGCGCTTGCGCAGTTCGGATTGGATTTGGATTCGGATTCGGATTGGATTAAGGCCGCAGATTGCCGCGACTCGCCGCAGATTGCGGCAACTCGCCGCAGATTGCCGCGACTTGCCGCAGATTGTTGCAAAACTGTGTTTTCCGGAGGCTCGGGGAACTTCGGCTTGCAATCTCTGATACGCTGATGCTTGACCCACCCGGGGAACAAAAAGTAGGGCCTCCCGTCCACTGTGTAGAGGGACACGCAGCCTTTTGCCGCCAATTCTTGGAGCGCAGCATCGATATCTTTGATGGATAACCTCTCCCGGAACGGGAAAACACGTCCTTTTATGATAGCGGGGCGGGCATCTCCGCGTCCCGCATCATCCGCTTGCGTAATCAATCCAACCCAAAGCCGAAACTCAAAATCCGAAAGAGCCGCGATTTTTTCCGAGTCGCATAAGCTTTCCTTTATGATTCTATTCGGCATGGCAGTCCTCCGTCAGAACGGAAAGTCGCCGTCGTCCTCGATTTCACAGAAATCGTCGGCGGGTGCGGGCTGTTTCTTGCCCTCCTGCTTGGAGTCGCCGAAGTACATCCGGTCGGCCACCACCTCGGTGGTCTTACGCTTGTTGCCGTCCTTGTCCTGCCAGTTTCGGTCCTGCAAGCGGCCCTCTACGATGGCCATGCGGCCCTTGGTGAAGTAGTTGGCGGCAAACTCTGCCGTCTTGCCCCAAACCACCACGTCGATGAAATCAGTCTCCTTCTCGCCGTTCTGGGGCTTGAAATCCCGGTCACATGCCAGGGTGAGGGAAGCGACGGCGGTGCCGGTCTTGGCGTGGCGCATCTCGGGGTCCCGGGTCAACCGTCCCATGATGATGATCTTGTTCAGCATTCCGCCACCTCCAACCGCTCCGTGTACTTCTCAATGTCGGCGGCCTTGAAGTACACCCGGGGATTGCCCCGGGCCACATGATATCCCTGGAGCACCCCGTCACGCCGGAGCTCGTCCAGCATATCCGGGCTGATACTCAGCATCCGGGCCGTTTCCAGGCGGGTGTAAAGCATTTTCTTGTCCATGTCGTCCTCCTAAATGTAAGATTTCCCAAATTCACGGCGGAAGTCGTCCTCCGTCCATCCCTGGTCACGCATGATGGTCAGCTGGCCATACCGGCGCAGTCTGCGCATCTGGTCCCCGTTGCGGTGCACGGCGGTTTTTCCGTTGCGGTGGCACCTGTCGCCGCACAGCCATACCACAGCGCCATATTTTTCGCTCTTAGTCCGGTATGGCCCACCGAAGATATGATGGCGTTCCAGCGGGTCATCCGCCCCGTTCCTGCCGCAGATGAAACATCTGCGGTCCATGTAATCACCTCGGTTCGTCCGGCTCAAACTCCGGGCACTTTTCGATCTGATAGGATTTGTATGCGCCTCCGCATTTGCTGGGGTCCACGGATGTCTCTACGGCGTCCCAACCGGGGACGGGGGTAAAGCTCTGGCTCCAGGAACAGCCGCCGCAGGCGTGTTTACAGCCCCAACAGGGCTGCGTTTTCCGGCCATCGCCGAATATCTCGTCTGCGGGCCATCCGGCCACCATCCGGCTGCGGATGAGTTTTGCGGGGATTTGCGTGATGGCCGTCCACTCGCTGATGGTCCGCGTCTCGCCGTGCCATGTGATGGGCGGCGTAGGTTGCGGCGCGTACTGGCATCCGCAGTGCCGCGCACGGCCCTTGCGTAGCCGGGTCGAGTCTACATGGATGGTCCTGCCGCAATCACACCGGCACTCCCATTTGGCGCAGCCATTCGGGCTGGTGCCATCGCGGCGCAAAGCAACGAGCATCCCGAAGCGCTGGCCCGCCATGTCTTTCGCTTTACTGCCCATCGTCTCGCCCCCATTCCCGCTTCATCGCTGCCAGCTTCTGGGGCGGCAGATGCTCGATTCCGGCGGACTCGCAGTCCGATACAATCTGATCGATCAACCGGCTCATTTGCTCTGTATCGTAAGAGCTGGAGCCGTACCATACCGTCACGTTCACGCACCCGGGGATTTTGCTGCGGCCTTGCTCGGCCATCCACCCGATACCCTGCGCCGTCCAGCGGCGGATGAAATCATCTGCGGCCCGCTCCACCATGCACAGCACGTCGCTCACGCCGCCGATGGTCCTGATCTCCTCCCGGTATATCGCTTCCCGGGAAAGGTTGTAGTGCGCGGCCAGCTTGTCCAGGAGCACCCAGCAGTAGGCGTTTGCATCGAGGCTCCGGCCCTTTCGCCTGATCTGGGCGACGTGCTCTTTATCGGCCTGATACTCGTCGCAGGCGTTCATGGCCACCTGGGGGGACTGCACCCGCAGGCACAGCCACACCCCATCGCTGTCCTGTTGCCAGCGGACGGCGGAAACATCAACCTGTATCATGGGCAATCCTCCAATTTGGGCCAGGACCCCGATGTCAGGCATTTTGCAAGGTATCTCAATCGTGGGAGATACTTGGTATTAACCCATTCGGCGTCGTAATTCACTCGGTGGAAAGAAAGCCGGTGCACATCGATAGGAAGGTAGAAGTTGCACAGCTCGTCCGGCGTAACCCGGTACGCAACGATAATGCATGATTTCCGCTTCTGGAACGCGCCGTAGCTGGCAAACATTTCCACTTGGCATTGCATCCAATAGGGCTTTGTTACGCGGAATGCATCTTTCTGGTGCGTTTTCACTTCTGCGATGCAGTCCCTTGTTTCGCCGTCGTAGTTTACTCGGAGGCGCAAATCTCTGCGCCGTATCTGCCGGTCCCGAGTCTTAACGCCGATTGCGTCCAGGATTTTATGCTCATACGCTGTCCCAGCCCGCATTGCAGGCGTCGAGAAACTATCCCTACGGATTCCGATTTTTGTCGCCCACCAGCGGCGGAACGTTTCGGTGTCCCAATTGCCCATTACCATGGCCGTGTCAGACGCGCCAATCCAGCCGCTGCGGTCGTGGTTGGAAATCACAGGCGCTCCACCGCCTTCTCCAGGCTTGCCAGCCTGTCGAACCACCCAATCATGGATGCAAGCTGCTTGTCGTTGATGTTAAGCCCCGCCAGAACGTCGCGGTGGCTCATGCCACCCTGCTCTTTCGCCGTAAGCAACCGTTCCAGGCGTTCCTTAATTGCGTAGATGCTGTGGCGGCTCAAATCGTCTGCACCGTCGTCAGTATCGCCCTCCGCCCAGAGGTCAAATCCAAGGCCGGTGCGCACGGCCACACCCTTGACAAACGCCCGCGCCAATGCATTATTGATGCGGAGCTGGTTCAGCGTATCTTCGTATACCACAAGAGATCCGTTCAGCAGGGGCATATCGTATGCGAAATTCACGTCGTCGATATGAATTTCAACGCGGACAAACCAGCATTCCGTGGTGCGGCCCTTGCTGTTTGTCACGGTGTGCTGGGGCCAGAGGTAGCTCTTTGTTTCGGGGCACTGGCAGGGAGCGTACCATACGCTTTCCGCGCCATTATCGTGCAACAGCTTTGCGCACTTCGCCCAGCTAAGATAGGGGACCTTGATTGTTTTGCCGCTCTCGTCCTTTGCGGCTCTAGTATCACAGTAGGGGAGCACGTCCACCTTAACCAGTTCATTAAACGGCTTAAGTGCCATTTCGTTTCCTCCTTCTATTACTCCGTGGGGACTTCCGCCTCGACGATCATGCGGTCAAGGCTGCACCCCTCTATCAGGTCGGCCAGGTACTCGCGCTCATCCCGCGAGAGATCGTGTAGAAACAACTTCAGCAGGCCACGAACGCGCTGGCCGCACTTGTGGCACACCCGGTCATCACGATTTTTGAGACTGTGGCATACCGGGCACTCATCGGCCAGGTACTCACTGGGATTGCCCATCTCAAAGCCACAGCGGGGGCAGTAGAATGCCGTGCTGGGGCCGTATTCCGCGGACTCCTCATGCTCCACGCGCGGGGTATCAAACTCCGCGTGGCAGTTGTCGCAGATGTACATCATTCGTCCTCCTCGTCATCGTCCGGGATATCAACATAGCCCCACCGACTATCCTTGGTTTTGCCCGTGTATGCCCGGTAGAATCCGCGCTTTGCGCTTGCGTGCTTAATGCCAACCAGGTCTGCCAGCTCTTCCAGGCTGTCTGCCTGATGGATTGGCAGGCGGAACCTGTCCCGGGTGCAGTACTGATATACCCTCATCGCGCACCCCGATTCTTGATGCGGTCCTCCAGCAGGAGCCGCACACCCTGGCACAGGGTATACACCAGTTCGTTTTGCCAGATATCCCGGGACATGGCCAGCCGGGTCATTCCGGTTTCGATAGCATCCAAGGCTTCCACCATTTCGCCCCGCTTGGCCGGGGGCTTCGGGGCCTGCGCTACCATCTCACGGTGTGCGTCGTTGGCCTTAATCAGGGCATTGATGTGCGTCCGCTGATTGTCGATGGCATCTGCCGCATCCTGGCAGAGTTGTCGGATACAGATCCCGTCCTTGTGGGGGTCGGCGTAGGGGCACGTTCTGGGGCACGGTTTGCCAGGCTCTACGCAAGCCCGCAGGGCGGTGGCGATATCGGCGGGTGATAGGCGTTTCCTCATCGCTCGTCCTCCCGGCCAATCCAGTCCACCAGCCGCATGAACCAGGACACTGCTGTGCCGACGCCGATGTATACGAAAATCCATGCAAGCGTCATTCCTCCACCTCCACGATCTCGCCGTGTCTCAGGGTGTACCAGGTATCCGCTTTGATGATCTCTCCATCAACCCGGACCAGCCGCGCGTCTACGACGGCCCCGCATTTGTGCTCGGACAGCACAAGCCAGTTTCCGGGCTTGCCCATAGCTTTGCTTTCAGGCCCCCAAGCGGCGGCCAAGCAATCGGGCCCGAGTGCTTTTGCGCCGCCATATGGCCCTGTCACGGTCGCCGTGCCCCTCTCGCCAGATGCGGCGGCGTTGCCCCTCTCGCCAGATGCGGCGGCGTTGCCCCTCCAGCCCGATGCGGCGGCGTTGCCACTCACGCCCGATGCGGCGGCGTTGCCACTCCAGCCCGATGCGGCGGCGTTGCCACTCACGCCCGATGCGGCGGCGTTGCCCCTCCAGCCCGATGCGGCGGCGTTGCCACTCCAGCCCGATGCGGCGGCGTTGCCCCTCACGCCCGATGCGGCGGCGTTGCCAATCCAGCCCGATGCGGCGGCGTTGCCACTCTCGCCCGATGCGGCGGCGTTGCCACTCCAGCCCGATGCGGCGGCGTTGCCCCTCTCGCCAGATGCGGCGGCGTTGCCACTCTCGCCAGATGCGGCGGCGTTGCCACTCACGCCCGATGCGGCGGCGTTGTCACTCACGCCCGATGCGGCGGCGTTGTCACGCGATCCAGACGCATGATCTTCAGCGGATCCCTTGCACGTTTCAAAGATGAACCGTGCCCCGGCCTCGATCACGTCATCCAGACCGATTTCCGCGCCGATCTTGATTTTCTCGCCGCATACCTTGGAGTCATCGCTGCTGCGCTGGCCGTTGTCATCGATCTCCACCTCGCAATAGCGGGATTCCGTTGGCGGGTAGTACCGGAACGTGTCCAGCGGGTTTTCGCAGGCGTGGAATCCCTTGCGGCACAGCGCCGCTTCCGACTCCTGATATTCTTTGCCTACCTCATACTGAAAACCACGGCATCTCAGGCGCTTGTCGAACCCCTTGAATGCTTTCAGCAGATTTCTGCGCTTGGCAACCCCCTTGTAAGCTTTCATCAGAGTTCCTCCCTTTCCTCAAGCCACCTGTCCACCAGGCGCTTGAAAATCATAAACACCCGGCTGCGGCCGGTCTCGATGCACACGCCGAACGGCAGTTTTTCGGCCTGAATCCCGTCGGAAAGCGTCTCTTTGGAGATTTTGACGCCGTTTTCCCGCAGATACTTTGCGGCCTCGTCGATTGTCATAGTTTTTACCATACTTTCCTCCTTGCAATTGCTTCGCGGGTGTGGTATAATACCCGTGAAGAATCCTTGCCAATGCTTCTTCGCCGCCCCGTCAGGTTGCCGCCTGGCGGGGCATTTTTTACATTCCTCATTTTCCCGACTCGTCTCCAGCCAGAAGCTCGTCCACGGTGCAGCCGTACAGTTTGGCCAGCGCCTTGTGATACTTCCGCCCGGGTTTCCAGTCGCCCACCTCCCAGTGGGACAAACAGGACAGGTCAACATTCAGTTTCTTGCTGACCTGTGCCCGGGTTACTCCGGCATTCTCCCGGAGCTCTCTCAGCGTCAAATGCGTCTGCCTCCTCTCTAAATGTGTGAGTTTTCATTGACTGCGGCGGGGAAATGTGGTACCCTTTCGATAGCCCTTGTGGCAAAATCAAAGGAGGTGGCCTTTTGACCAAACTTTTGACCTTGCCCGTTCCAGACCGTGGGGACACGGCGTGATGCAAATGGGCTTTGCGGAACCCATCCCGCAAAAGTGAGCGGCACCCCCAAGAAGCACGGCTGTTTCATCGTGTACCTCTCGTAGAACCGGCAAGCGTCCACGCAGTGAAGCGTGTAAAAAAACGCAGCTTGCCACTGTCGGGTCATGCAGTGAAGCAGGTATCAAACTCACGCCGACGGTGCGGAAGGTTGCAAGGGTGTTCTGGTGAACAAATTTGGGGAAACCCCGACCGTGGAACAGCACGGTCGGGGCATTTCTATCCCCGCCGCAGTCATTGCCCCGAACCTCACAAATGTGAGACTTCATACTTGACACGCCGCCCAAACCGCGTTACAATGACTCTGCCAAAAGAAATTGTTAAAGCCGCTGTTATGGGGGGCTGGTGTTTTTGTACTCTTTTTTCTGGGGCTTGCCTATATGATACCTCAGGAATCTCATTTTGTAAAGTACAAAATCTCACATTTCTCACTTTTGGAGAATCTCACAATTTTCAGGAGTGTAATTTTATGTTCTGGTCAGTCTTTGTTGGCCTGTGCGCAAAACGAGAGGTATCACCAAATGCCGTGGCAAAAGCGCTTGGGCTGTCGTCTGGGTCGGTAACGCTGTGGAAAAATGGAGCGGTGCCAAGGTCAACGACGATAAGGAAAATCGCAGATTATTTCGGCGTATCTCCGGAGTCGTTCCTTGCAGAAGCCGATGATCTGGCCATAAAAAAAGAGCGTCCCGCCGATGGCGAGACGCTGACGATGGAAGATTGGGAAAAACAGGTTGAACAGTGGACAGATGGCCAAATTTTGGAAGCAATGCAGAAACTTGTGGAAATACAGCAGAGGAGGCGCAACAGTGGACGTTGAGCTGACAAGGAGTGCAAAAAAGGCGCTGGCAGCTCTCTACACGCATTACTGCCAGCGCCAAGCATACGGGCAGTCGAAGCAAAACTCCACATTCTTCATGCCGATTCCAGAAGCAATAAAGGATGGATTACAGGAGATTTGCGCTGCCGGATATGCCGAGTATTCGCCTTTTGGTGGTGTTATCCTAATGGATGCGGGCATCGCCTACATGGATAAGCAAGACCCGGAAACTGTCCTCATGTGGGATTTACATGACGGACAGGTCATAACCTAACTTGTTTTTCACAAATGCGGCAAAGTCACTGGCTTTGTACAGGTTAGGTGTAAGCAGGGCATTAGACACACTGAGCCGGACACCGCACATATCAGATTTGAAGTCAATCTTATCTCCGATAAGCGGTGTTCCATTTACGAGGACGAATGTCTTTTCTCCGTCAGATGCAATCAGGACTTTTGCGTTTGATAATTCCATGTTTTTCTAACTCCTTCCATAATCGTCTTTGTTCTTCCTGTGTGAGTGTCTGGACGGCGGCTATGAATAGTTCTCGCTTGCTGCACTCGTCCATTTGTTCTATTATATCATACTTTTCGCAAAAACACACGATTTATTTCCCCCTCGTAAAAAAATATTTTCACCTATTCCCCCAAATAGGACAAATATTGCATACCGCGTTGCCCTATAATAGGCAACAAAGGGATAAATCTTGGGTTATGTTGGCCCCGCCGCCCCCGCACCGGGCGGCAGGGCCGATATAGCAGATAGCCCATCAGGCTGTCATCTGCTACGATTTAAGCATAGCAGTGCCGCGAAACCCTGTCCACATGCAATCCGGGGAACCGTGCGACCGATGTAGGGCGAATGGTCCCCGCATTTGAGATTCTGTCCCGCCACAGGTGAAATCTACTTTATGGAGGCGAATAACTATGTCTGCGTTGCAGGAAATTGCGGAAAACATTGAGCAATACCCAAAAAAGATTCGCGAGGCAAAGGAAAAGAAAAGGTACACCATCAACGACATCGTGGATCTGTCCGGCGTGTCAAAGTCCGCCGTGTCAAAGCTCCTGGACGGATCACAAATGGACCCGAAGCTCTACAACTCGGTCGCCATGTGCATGGTGCTGGATCTGTCGCTTGACGAACTGTTCGGGTTGGACAAGCCTATAGATCACCCGGAATCTATGCAGGCCAGGATACATCAACTGGAGCTGGAAAACGCGCATTTGTCCGGTAACGTAAAAAGGCTGGAAGAAGTAAACGCCATACAGAAGGACCAAATGCGCACTCGCAAGCCGGTCATCTTCGTCCTGCTTGGTATGTGCGCCGTGTTGGCCATGTGCCTGGTGGCGTACCTGTTTATTGACTCGCAAATCACGGCCCAAGGGCTTATCCGCAACGGACAGCCCACCGCCGTGGCGTGGTTTGTTATTGTCATAGCAGCCACTGCGGTGATAGCCTCTACGGTCATCATCTCTATGGCCCTGCGCAAAAAAGTGTGAAAAAAGGCCGTCCCACATGGGGCGGCCATGTCACAATATGAAGGAGGATACGATGAACTGCGTTAAGTGCGGTGGAGTTTTGCCGGATGGTGCTCTGTTTTGCCCAGCATGCGGAAAGCGGCAATCCAAACAATCCCGCAGGGCCATCAAGAGGCCCAACGGATCCGGCACGGTTTATAAACTGCAAGGCCGAAGGAGCCGCCCGTGGGTAGCGGCAAAAAGTAAAGTGATTATAGGGTATTACCCCACGCGCAAAGACGCGCTGGAGGCTCTGGAACGCTTGGCAGGGAAGGATTTGACAGAGCGGTATAATATGACCTTCAGGGAAGTATTTGAAGCCTGGAAGGAGGAACATTATAAGGAAATAGGCCCCCGTGGGGTGGAGTCATATAACCGGGCTTTTGATGTGTTCCAGCCGCTCCACGATGCAAGATTCCGCAGTTTGCGGACAGCAGACTTTCAGGCGGTCATGGACAAATATGCGGATAAATCCCACAGCACATGCAGCAAGTACAAGCAGCTTGTTACGCAGATGTCCGCATGGGCCATCCGGGAAGAAATTGCCACAACAAGCTTTGCAAAATTTATCCATCTGCCAGAAAACGTGAAAAAAGAAAAGGAAATCTTTTCCGATTCGGACATTGAGAAACTGGAGAAAAACGGAAGCGACACCGCAAAAATTATCCTGATGCTAATTTACACGGGCATGAGAATCGGAGAGCTTTTCGGTCTCCCGCTGGCCGACTATCACGAAACCTACGTCATCGGGGGAGAAAAGACCGCCGCCGGGCGCAACCGGGCCATCCCCATCAGGCCGGAGGGCCGGGCATACTTTGCATACTTTGCCGCCAGGGTGAAGGGTGCGCTTTTGCTGTCCGGCTATACCGGCCAACAGGTACCGGCAAATTTCCGTCGACGGGATTACTACCCGTTACTGGAAAAGCTCAAGATCGAGCGGAAAACCCCGCATGCCACACGGCACACCTACGCCAGCTGGGCCAGAAGATCAGGCATGGCCACGGAGATTTTACAAAAAATATTGGGCCACGCCGACTATTCCACAACGGCAAATATTTATGTCCACACAGATATTTCTGAGCTGATTGCAGCTGTAGACACGGCTGGCAAAAAATAGCGCGTTACTAACACGTTACTAACAAAAAAAGCAGGCTATAGAATCGTGGAACTTTTTGGCGGTAAAAGCAAAGAAAAAGTCCCAGTTTTACATGAAACTGGGACTTTCTTGGTGCGCGGTACAGGACTCGAACCTGTGACCCCATGCACGTCAATTATAGGCCA
>ERZ839741.384-NODE-384-length-59310-cov-4.477529_pt1 | contig 59310 bp, 54 predicted proteins | sample MGYA00519880_ERZ839741 | MGnify/ENA primary metagenome ERZ839741 (study PRJEB31850, sample SAMEA3708851) | human gut metagenome | biome: human gut; feature: human-associated habitat; material: faeces | place: China | collected 2014 ...
GGTTAATTTTCAAACGGGACATCAATGATGTCCCCTACACCTGTGAGTCATAGTTTCATATGATTTTATGGTATATATTCTTACTACAAATTTTCCTTTACCCACAAACAAAATTGAAAAACCCTAATTTGTGAAACAGGCAATCCTTTTTCTACATTCAAAATTAAAAAATAAAAAACAAAAGAAAAAAGCCTTGGAAACTAAGTTTCCAAGGCATGGCGCGCTGAAAGGGACTCGAACCCCCGACCTACTGGTTCGTAGGGGCGGCATTGATATAATAATTAAATTATGCTATAATTTTAGTTTGGTGATTATAAATGAATAAAAATATATTATTTTGTGAATTTGCAAATGAATGGTTGCAACGAGCTAAAATTGGTGTAACATATCAATATGGTCAATCCCTAACTAACTGTATTAAGAGAATCAATCATTATATTGGTTTATATCCAATAATCGATATTAAGCCGATTATGGTTGATGATATGATGTACTCACTTGCTTACGAAAACCCACACACAAAAAGACCATCAAGTAAAAAGACCTTATCACAAACGGCGAATATATCCTATAATATATTTGAGTCTGCAATCGACAGAGAGTTGATATTACTTAATCCTGCACGAAATGCGAAAAAACGAATTCCTAAAAATGCACCTAAAAAAATTGTTAAAGCAATTACTATGGAACAATACGACTTAGTACTTAAAGTTGAAAATCGTATGCAAACCGGTGCAATGATTATGTTATTTGGTGGACTTCGCAAAGGTGAATTGTTAGCTCTTAATTGGGATGATGTACATATTGAAGATATGTACAATCGTAAAGGTATATACATAAATAAAAGCACACAAAAAATTGACACTAATAAATATATAATTACTGAAGGTACTAAAAATGGTAAGACTAGATTTGTTCCTTTACCTGAATTCGCAATTAATTATTTATTGAAAGCGAAACTAAATGCTACATCTTATTTAGTTTGTCCTCAAAACAATGGTGAATTACAAACACCTTCAACTTGGAGTAGATATTGGAATACTTATCAAAACGACATTAATTATTATTCATATTGTGAAAAATACAAAGAACTTCACAATAATAAATTACCCTCAAAATTTGACCCTAAGGGTATTCCTAAAGTAGTAGCTAGATTTAATGCTCATCAGTTAAGGCATATGTATTGCACATTACTCTTTTTGTCTGGTATTGATGTACTGACAGCTTCAAAACTTGTTGGACATTCATCAGTACAATTAACACTAGATATATATACACACTTAGAGGAACAATATCGGAACATTGATGTAGAAAAACTTGATAAATTCTTAAAATATGATATTGAAAAAATGAAACACGATATTTAGAACCGATTACTTTAATTAGTAGTCGGTTTTTTATATATATAAACTTGGACAAATTGTCCACGATGAAAGGATTAGATTAATAATGAATCAGAACAAAAAAACAACAATTATCGCAGTAGCAAACCAAAAGGGTGGCGTAGGTAAAACAACTACAGTTGTAAACATTGCAGCAGGACTTGCAAAATGCAACAAGAAGGTACTTGTCATTGACCTTGACTATCAAGCAAACTGTAGCTTATGGCTTGGCTTTGAGCCTGACCGAAAACCAACTATTGCAGAATTACTAGTTAATTCTATCGGTGGTATGTACATTAATCACGATGATTATGTTCGTCACTTTACATCAGAACACTTTGATTTTATTCCTGCTCAGGAGGAAACCCTTAAAGGTATTCCATCTTATCTTGCCAGTAAGAATGATTGTACTAACATTTTGAAAGATACATTAAGTGATGAATACTTCAAGCAGTATGATTTCATCATCCTTGATTGTTCCCCTGCTAGTGATTTGCTTGTAACTAATGCGTTAGCTTCTTGTGATAAATTGCTAATACCGGTCCAAACTGATATTCTTTCTTATTCTCAAGTAGAAAAGACTTTGCAAACATTGGTTAACATTAAGAAAGATACAGATGTATCGAAATATCTTTTAGGTTTCTTACCAACAATGTATCAGAAGGCAACTAAGCATAGCAAAGAGGTTTTATCTGCACTTGAAGAAAGTTATGGTGATTTAGTAATCCCACAGACAATATCATACCGTACAGAAGTTAAAAATGCCGTCGGAATGAATCGAACCTGTGTAAGTTCTGCTCGTTCAATAGTTGGACTTGAGTATATGACCGTTGTAGGCTACATTCTAAAGAAAGTTGGTGATGAATAATGAATATTAAAAAGCAATCACTTAACTTTGCAATAACGGAACAAGATGTTGCAAACAATAGTATGAGCGAAAATACTATTGTTGATATTCCTATAGATAAGATTAGAGAAATATCTGAGCAACCGTTTGTTATACACGAGGATACAGTTAAAACAATAACTGATAGTATCAAACGCAATGGTCAGCTTGACCCTTGCGTAGTAACCAAGTCTAACAATGGTTACTATGAATTGTTAGCAGGTAGACACAGAAAGAGAGCTTGTGAACTTGCTGGTCTTGCAACAATTAAATGTATCATTAAGAATAATCTCTCTGATGACGAAAAAGAATTGATTATTATTGATACTAACACAGAAAGAAATAATGATTACTTGCCATCAGAACTTGCATTTGCATTCAAACGCAAGGAAGAACTTTTAAGCAAAACAACTAATAGTGCTATCAAAGTAATTGCTGATGAAAGCAATTTAAGTAGGAAGAAAGTATATCGTTATATTCGATTAACATATCTTATTAAACCACTTCTTAATAGAGTTGATAGTGGTAATATCCCTTTAATTGCAGCTGTTGAATTAAGTTATCTTACCGATAAGCAACAAGGTGATGTTTTTAGTTATTTAATTAATCATGCAAGTAGTTGTAAAATCACTACAGAAAAAGCAAGGCTTATCAAAGATAAGCCAGCTGATTATGAAGCTATCTTAAAAGGTGTTTTTTCTTCTGCTGGTACTCCTCAATTTGACAATGTGTCCACAGAACAAGTTGAACAAGCTTCAGAGAAGTCAAGTAATACTTCTATTAGTAGTAAAAAAGTTATAGACAAAGTAGAAAAGAATTTTGATACTAACCCTATTGAAAACGAGGACAACTTATCTACTGAACAAGTTGAACATTCCTCTACAAAATCAAGTGATACTACCATTAAAAATGAGGAAATTTTTTCCGAAAAGGAAAAAACACAGAACTCAGAATCAAATATTTCAGATATTGATAGTGTCGAAGACGTGGACGATGTGGACAATTTGTCCACGTTACAAGTTGAAAATACAGGTAGAACTAGAGTAAATACACTTGAAGATAACTTAATTGAATTAGTTATTAGTGTAACTCATGTTGATAGTTATATTTGTAACTTTTACTCCAAAAAAGAAGTAACTAAATTATTATGTTATTCTAAGTTTGATGAAACAATCAACGAAATCAATATTAATTCTGATGGCACTTATATTTCTTTTTCTAGCAAGAATTATAATAAGTTCATTTCTCTTGTTAATATTTATGATTTAGTAAGAGAATATATTAAGAACAATTATGATATTACGCAGATTGTTGAAGCTTATAATTACTTGCACTAAAGCACAAGTTATTTAATCCCTAAAAGTGGTGGATACAAGAGTACCCACCACTTCAAATTTTATAAAGGAGAAAAATAATGGATATAACTTCTACAAGAATAAGATTTATTAATAATAGCAAGTATATTGCTATTGCTAGTGTAACTTTAGATAACGAACTTATTATTAATGATATAAGAGTTGTTGCTGATGGAAAGTCTGATATAAGACTTATCTTTCCTTGTTCAGAGCGAGCATTAGCTAGAAGGCAATATAACATATTATTGGACTCTGAACTGTACATAAGAATTAAAAAAGCAATTTTTTTTGAGTTAAATAAGAAAGGAAAATATCAAAATGGTAAATAAAAATTTTGGACAACTATTAAGAAATTATCGCAAGATTAATCAACTTACTCAACAACAAGTTGCTGACGTATTAAACATACATCGTACAACTTATACTTATTACGAAAATGGTATAACAGAGCCTTCCATTGATACCTTACACAAGTTAATTAAGATTCTTGGTATTTCTTATGATGACATTTTACCATCACACAAGAATTGTTTTTCAATGAAAGAATTGTATTCAAAAAGTAACGATGCTTTTTATAATTTAACAACAGCAGAACAAGATGTTGTTATCTTATTCAGAACATTATCTGACGAAGATAAAATACGATTTTTAGATTCATTGAAAAATATGGAGTGTGATTAAATATGAAAGAAAGCAAAAGAAAATTTAAAGAATTAATAACTAGCAGTTTTTACGGTGTTGCAATTGGTGACGCATTAGGTGTTCCGACAATGTAATAAGTGAGGTAAGTTATAATGTCAATTTTATTTTTTATTACATCCATTATATTTTTTATTGTAGCAATTACAATTATTGTAACTACTATTATTATTGCAATAAAAGATGTGGTATATATAAATAAATTTTCAATTTATTTATGTATAAATTGTCTTTTGATTAGTATTATTAGCTTAGTTATAGGTATAAACTATAATTAGAGAAATAAGGAGATTTTATTATGATTTTTGTTTTTAGATTGGTTTGTGCATTTTTTAGTAATTAAGAAAGACTTAACATTCCATTTGATTTAGGAGGTAAAAATGAAGTATTTATGTATTATTATTGCTATTGCACTTTTGATTGTAGGAATTATTCTTATAGTTTCAAAAGCAAAGGGAAAAGTGGTTGATAACAAAGTTCAGCGTAATGTTGGTGGTATCGTTATCGGTATTATAATGTGTATTGTAAGTATTGCTTATTTCATTGGTTGTTATACATATACAACTAATAACTATGATAGATTACTGACAACTAAATCTGACTTATCAAAAAGAGTTACTATGATGATGTCTAACTATGATGAAGTTAAAAGTTATAATGACAGATATGATAGAGTAACGGATAGCATTTTTTCATTCATTGGTGATGATGAAGAAGTAAGTAAGTTTGATATTAATGAATTAGACAAACAAGGATATATCATCAAACCATCCACAACCAAATATGTTCTTAAGCCATCACATTAATTTTAAGCAGGAAGTTTTTTACTTCCTGTTTTTTTATTGAAGGGAAGTAAATAGTATGTTTTTCTTAGGATTATTAATTGGTATAATCATTGGAGCATTAGTCGGAATTACATTAATGGCATTGTTGTCAAGTTCAAATAGGAGGTAATTTTATGAAATATTATCATCCATATGAATTGGAACAAGCAAATAATATGCTGCTAACGCTAATTAAAGAGCAAATGCTAAAAGGTAATTTAGCTTTAACTGATATTAATCAAGAATTAAGAATTATGTTTCCAAACATATATATTACTGCATTTAGAATCAGTAGAGAAAGTTCTAAATTATATGCAAAAGATATGTACTTATTAATTACAGATATTATTATTGCTGATACTGAAAACAGAAAAGACTTAATTGAGATATATGTTAATAATTATCTTGAAATTACTAATAAGTATCCAGACTCTAAAGATTTAAAATTCTTTAAGTTATTCTTGTCGCAATTAACTGATGAAGATGAGCAATTAAAGTTGAAATTAGCATTTGAAAATTCTTAAAATATTTTTAAATTAATAACTTAAAAGTTATTGACATTTAATAACTTTTAAGTTATAATATATTACAAAGAGGGAAGCAATTATGTACAATATATATTTCTATCAAGACAAGAATGGTCATCAACCAGTTCTTGAATACATACAAAATTTAAAAAAAAGAAACAATAAAGATAGTCGCATTAAACTTAATAAAATCAACGACTATATTACAATTTTAGGTAGATTTGGAACAAGAGCAGAAGAGCCATATATTAAACATATTGATGGAGAAATATGAGAACTAAGACCACTTAGAGATAGAATTTTATTTGTGGCTTGGCATAATGGTGATTTTGTGCTGCTTCATCAGTTTATGAAGAAAACACAAAAAACACCTTTAAGAGAAATTCAAAAAGCTAAAAATGAGTATTCTGATTTATTAGAAAGAGGTTTTGACAATGAAAAAAAATAATAGTGCTATTGGTTCTAATTGGAACGATGTTCGTAAGAAACTATTTACTCCGGAAGAAATAGCAGAAAGTGATTTGAGAGTATCTATTATAAGTGAAATCATCAATGCAAGAAATGAAAAAGGTATTAGCCAAAAACAACTTGAATTGATGAGTGGCGTAAAACAACCTGTTATTGCAAGATTGGAAAAAGGTCAAACCAATCCACAGTTAGACACTATTCTAAAACTATAAGTTCCTTTAGGTAAGAAATTAATTATTGTTGATGATAAGTAATTGAACAAAACTGCATTAAGAATTGAAAGAAGGTATTTATGATGAAAAAGTTATTATCATTATTATTAGTTGCAACAATCATTACAAGCACATTATGTGTAAGTTATTTTGCATTTGATAACGTGGACAATTTGTCCAACATTACAACATCTGAACCAACAGAGAAAGGAATTGAAACATCTACTATAAGTACATCTGATGAAGCAACACCTGATGAAGCAACACCTGATGAAATTACTACAGAACCTTCTTCACCAACTACAGAAAGTAGTACAATAGAAAGTTCTACAGAGCCTTCTTCATCAACTACAGAAAGTAGTACAATAGAAAGTTCTACAGAACCTTCTTCATCAACTACAGAAAGTAGTACAATAGAAAGTTCTACAGAACCTACTACAACAAAGCCAACTGATATTAAAGTTAGTTCAATTAAGTTAAATACAAAAAATCATACGATGTATAGCAATCAGTATGTACAATTAAAAGCTACAGTATTACCTAATAACGCTTATAACAAGTCAGTTACTTGGAAATCTAGTAATAGTAAGATTGCTACCGTAGATAAGAAGGGTAAAGTCAAGGCTCTTAAAGTAGGTAATGCTATAATTACTGCAACATCTACTGATGGTAGTAATGTATCAGCTCAATGTAAAATCAAGGTTGTACAAAGAGTTACTAAAATTAAACTAAATAAGAGTATTATTAACTTGTCTAAAAAAGGCAAAACTGCAAAACTAAAAGCTACAGTATTACCTAATAACGCTTATAACAAGTCAGTAACTTGGAAAGCAAACAACACAAAAGTTGTTACTGTAGATAAGAAAGGTAAAATCAAGGCAACTACAAACAAAGGTGCAACTTATGTAAATGCCATTGCAAAAGATGGTAGTAAGAAAAAGGCAAAATTACTTGTAGTTGTTGGTCCTAAGGTAAAGAAAATTACTTTGAATAAAACTTCTGTTACACTTAACAGAGGTGCAAAAAACAGAACTTTCCAATTAAAGAAAGCTATTAAGAATAAAAATGCTACTTATAAAGGTGTAAGTTGGTATTCATCAAATAAGAATGTTGCTACCGTAGATAAGAATGGTAAAGTTACAATCAAGCATAGAGGTAAAGTTGTAATTACTGTAAAGGCTAAGGACGGTAGTAATAAGTCAGCAAAGTGTAAATTTACAATAAAGCAACTTGTTACAAAGTTATCATATAACAATAAGAAACAAGTTAAAGAAGTATATAAGAATAAAAAAATGAAATTTGCCGTTACAGTAGCTCCTAGCAACGCAAACAATAAAGGTTTAACTTATTCTTCTAGTAACAAAAAAGTTGCTACAGTTAATTCAAAAGGCGTTGTTAAAGGTATTAAGGCAGGTACAGTAACTATTACTGCAAAAGCAAAAGATGGTAGTAGAAAAGCAGTAAAACTAACTGTTAAAGTTAAAAATCCACCTATAAGTGTTAATACAAAATTAACAATAAAGCAACTCAAATCTAAATCGATTGTTAAAAGACATTGTGATATGCTGAATAACTACTTTAAGTCTTGTGGTGCAACAATTGAACCACGATTAAAAGGTCAACATCAATGGTATGTTGAGGATACATCTAATTATTGTGTCGATAATTTCACATCTCTTAATGATTGGTATATTGAAACACTATCATATTGGATTCAAGAAATGTCCACTGATACTCTTAAAAATGACGGAGAGTGGAATGGATATACAGATATGAACAAGTGGGAAAAAGAAGTATTAGATTCATTTATATATTGGGATAAAAACGGTTACCCAAAGTACCGAAAGAATCTAATTTTAGATAGCAAATACAACGGTTTTGATTGGGTAGTTAATACTGAAACTCCAAAAGATTCAAAATTTTTAGTTTATGTTGATTTTGAAAAATTTAAAATCAATGGTAAAGATTATAAAGATAATAAAGGAAATCAAGAGTATGTAATTAAGTTCTATTACAACTGGCAATCTATTGAAGATTATAATAACCACAAAGACCCAAGAGATTAAAATATAATAATCGTGTATTTACACCGATTACTTTAATATAAGTAGTCGGTGTTTTTCTTTTGTTTGTTTTTTCTTTCTGTTGGTATTCAAATAATTAATTATAAATATGTGAGGTGTAACTATGAGTAACATGGCTCGTGAACCACCATTAATCTGTAAAAATCTTTAAATATTTAAGGAGGTAAAAATGATTAAAAAATCTATATCAGTTTTTTTAGTATTACTTATTGCTATATCAATAATGCCTGTGACTTCAAGTGCAGCAACTACATATCATGTTAGTTACTATACAACTTATGATACAAACGGAAATCCAATTCGTTCATCAAAACAAATAGGAAAACTACACAGTAATTTAGCTGAAGATATGTTCAGAATTAATGGTAATAGAGCTTATTGTATTGAGTTAGATACACCAAGTAAATCTACAGATACATATGTTGCTAATACTAGTTCAGCCAGTTCTGCGTGGATAAAATTAGGTAAAACAAAGCAAGACCTAATTAAAATGATTATGTGTTTAGGTCTTGAAGGCACTAACAAAGGTTCTGCCACAACAAAAACTGTAAACGGTCATAAGATTGATTTCTATAATATGTACGGTAAAACTGTAACTGTGCATGAAATCTATTTAGCGACTCAACTACTGATATGGGAAGTGACTGAGGGCTACCGTTCTACTAACAGAAATACTAAATTTAAGTCTAAATATAATTTATCTCTTGCATACAATAGCAATATAAAAGGTATTTATAACGGAATCATTAGTAGATTACTTATACTAAATCAACGACCATCTTTTACTGGTGGTATTATAACTAAAGCTCCATCGTATAGTTTTAAAGTAAAACACAGTACAAGTGGTTTTAGCATTGCGAGTAGTGATAAGGTTTTAACAGACAAAAATGGTGTGTTAAAAAATTACGCTAGCCTTGCTAGTAATAGGTCGATTAAAGTTACTTACAAAAATCAGACAAGGTATTTAAATGTTAAAACAAGTATTAGTGGTAATAAACTTACTTTACATCCTAATTCACTATCATCAAAACCTGTATATAGTACAACTAAATCTGTATCAGCTAAAGAGGAAAATATTCCTAGCAGTAGTTCTTCACCACAGTTAACAACATATGGTGAAGTAGCCGGTAAGACTGATATTCAAGACTTAGTTGGTGCTTCATCACATGTTGACCCAGTCAATGCTTATTATAAAGTTGGTGCAGAAGTAGATGATTTTGAACTCTCAAAAAGAAACTTCAGAATTAACAAATCTATGAAAATTCAAGGTTCTGAAACTGAAGTTGAGTCCCTGGAACAAGGCTATTATTACTATGTAGCACTTCCAAGTGATAATAAGGAATATGGAGGTAGTCAACAATCATCATATAAATATTATGATAGGGATAGTGACAGTATTGTTACCGGAAAGACATGGTCACAAAACTCTGCTAAAGAATTAGGCTTAAATACATCAAGCCGATTATACAACAAGGAACTTAAAGAGTATTACATCATTGTCGGACCGACCAGTGCAGAAGGTTCTACAGGTACTGTTAGAACTTATTTAAGAAGATATTTAGACAAAACAATTGGTACTACTAAAGATGGTAAACAAGTGCCTTATGGTAATTACTATGTTTTCGAGCTTGGTAAAAAAGGTGCTGACTTTAAAGCCTCATCAACTGTAAATGGTGATGATAGCAATATTGACCTTAATCCTTCTCACTATGTAATGCCTCAAGGTGTAACTTGTTACAACTTTACTTATCAAGAACATCTACAAGCCAAAGATAATAAATCATATTTAGCTAATAGAGATAGTATTGATACTTCAACTGAAGAAGGAAAAATTGAATACTATAAGCGTTTAAAACGATACTTGTGTAGTTATTCAGCAACAGAAGAAGGTTCATCAACTGTTAAAAACTACACACAAATTAAAGTTAGAGTATCAAAAACTGCTGACGATGGGCAAATCAGTAATGTTTTCTTTAAAGTATCTAAATTAAATTCTAGTGGTACAGTAATTTCAACATCCACATGGGGTGCAACAAACAAAGATGGTTATATTGAAAAATGGATTAACGCAGGTACTTATCGTATTGAAAAACTAGGATACGGACACGAAGGAGCTTTGCCATCTTATGTAACTTTACCTAATCCAGTTGAATTTACTGTTACCCCTGAAATGGCAGAAGAATATGATGACGCAGGATATTATGAAGTGTCTATGCACAATAAAGCTGATGTTCACATCCGTGTACACAAAGCTGATGAAAATAACCCTGATAAATATATAAATGGTGCTAAGTACGGTATTTACAACGATAAAGGTAAACTTCTTGAAGAACTTGTAACTTCTACAGTTAAGAAAGGTAGTATAACATATGATGGTTTTGCTGAATCTGTAGATACTTATCCTTTCGGTGATTACTATATTCAAGAAATTGAAGCACCTCCAGGTTATTTATTAGATACTACTAAGTATGAATTTACTCTTAATGCTGATACATTGGATAGATATACGGGTACAGGACCTTCTTATAGTTTTAATCATAAGACTATTGGTACTGAAGAAACTCCTACATCCGTTTATATTACAAAGACTGATATCACTGGTAAGAATGAAGTAGAAGGAGCTAAGTTGATATTAAAGCAAGGTAATACGGTTATTGATGAATGGACTTCATCTACAGAACCACATAAGATATATGGTTTAGTTTTTGGTACTGAATATACCTTATCAGAAACAATTTCTCCGGATGGATATGCTACAACAGAAAGCATTACCTTCACCTATTCAGAAGATGGACAAATTGTCCAAATGAAAGATGATATTACAAAGTATCAATTCGTTAAGAAAGATAATAAAGGTAATATTCTAAGTGGTGCTACACTACAGTTATCTGATGAAGATACTAAAGATGTAGTAGCTGAATGGACTACATCAGACACACCTTATACAGTTAGTAAATTAACTGTAGGTAAAACATACCGATTGAAAGAGTTGTCTGCTCCATCACCACGATATAAGTTAGCTGATGATATAACATTTACTGTTAAAGACACTTCAGAAATACAAACAATCACAATGACTGATGAAATCTACTACGGCTCTGTTACAATTCAGAAGCAAGATGATGAGGGCAATAACTTAGGTGGTGCTGAATTTGAATTGTACAAATCAGATGGTACTAAGTTAAGCACAACCAAGAACGATGATGGTAAATATAGTGTTAGTTCTAATGGCACAGTAACTTCAATGTCTACTGATGATAATGGTAAACTATTAATTGATACTCTTGAGTTAGGTAAATATTATCTAACTGAAAGTAAAGCACCTAATGGTAAATTACCATACACAGGTAAAATTGAATTTACTATATCAAGTGATAGTGAAGTATCACTAAATCAATCATTCACAGTTAAAGATGATAATGTAGTAATGCTTGATACCGGTGGTAATGGTTATACAATACCACTTACTATTGGCATAGTTTTACTATTATTATCATCATCAATTATTTTCATTTATTATAGTAGGAGGAAAAAACAATGAAAGTTAAGAAATTATTTGCATTATTAATGGTAGTAATTCTAGCTACCTTATCATTCACAGTAACTAGTGCAAGTGCTAGTTCACTTCTCGATGACACCAAGAAGGTAAACATTAATGTTGAGTGTGGTAAAAAGGGATATACTTATGAAGCTTTCCTAGTTGCTACTCTTGATAGCACTACTTCCCCATCTTACGAAACAAGTTATACTAGCCTTGTTCCAGAGATTAAAAACGCAATCAAGAAAGGTGACACAAAGGCAGCTTTAACTAAGCTTGATGAACTTGACACTCTACCGGATACAGTTAAGGCTTATGGTGGTAAGTTTGAAACATCTAAGGCTACAGAATATACCTTTAGTGAGCTACCACAAGGTATTTATTATATTAAGGCTACTAAGTACCCTGCCGATGTAACAGCCGTACAGAACTCAATTCTAGCACTACCATACTACGGCGAAAGTGGTTGGACTTATGATTACAAAAAAGTTGACCTTGCTGAAAAGGTAGTACAATCACCACCAACTACTCATAAAATTATTACTAATAGTACTAAGGATAATGAAAATTATACTGATGTATCTTTAGGTGATACAGTTAACTTTAAAATCACAAATACAACTACTGGCTCTAAGCAAATCAGACTTACAACATATACTGTACATGATTTAATGTCTAAAGGTTTAACTCTTGATACTAAATCATTTAGCGTTTATTTAGCTGATGCTAATGGCACTAAGATTGAAGATATTAGTAGTAATGATTATAAAGTAAATGTTAATGCTGAAGAAGGCAAAGATACAAACTTCACAGTTGCTCTAACATCAGCATATTTAAAGAATGACAATTTCTATAATGATGGTGTAGCACAAGTTGTTGTTGAATATTCTGCTAAGCTTAATAAGTATTCAGTTAAGGGTATTGCAGGTAATCCTAATGAAGATGTAAAGCTTGAATACGGTAACAAGAGTACAATAGATTCTGTTCCAGGCAATAAAGTATATGTATATACATATAGCATTAATGTACAGAAGCTAGACGAAGAAGGAAATAACCTTGCAGGTGCTGAATTTGCTCTTTATAGTACAGAAGAAGACGCTAACAATAATAAGAATGTAATTGCTAGTGGTGTATCTGATGACAACGGTAAGGTTGTTTTCTTTAATTCAAATAAGGAAGAAATCGCATTACAGTCAGGTAACTATTTTGTTAAGGAAACTAAAGCTCCACAAGATTACAATGTATATGGTAAAGTAATCCCTATTGAAATCAAAGTTAAATATCAAGATACATTTGCCAATGATACATATGTAGCAAATTGTCCTAAAGATGGCTACGCAACTTGTACAGTAACAGACTCTAAAGTTACAATGCCACAAACCGGTGGTCATGTTGGATATATTTATCTTGCAGGTGCTGTTCTTATTATTCTAGGTGGTTCAGTTCTTTTCATCAGCAAGAGAAAGAAAGCAAAAGTTAATAATAAGTAATTATTAGATACAGGAGGAAGTGAAAACTTCCTCCTTTGTTTTTTTAGAGTGATGTAAAAATGAAAAAATTATTGAAAAAGTTTTTTTCTGTTCTGTTGGTATTCTCCATATTAATTGGTATAGGTCTTGTTCTATACCCCACTGTCAGTAATTTGATTAATGATGTAACTAATAAATCAAATTTTGAAAATTATGATAATACAGTTAAAACCTTAACTAGTAATGATAAAAATAATCTTTTATCTAAAGCAAAAGAATACAACCGTATTATTGCAAGTAAATATTTCAATTCTTCATTAACTGAAGAATATAAAAAAATATCAAATGAATATGAAAATATAATGGACTTTGGAGAGGGCATAATTTGTTATATTGATATTCATAAAATAAATGTAAGTTTACCGGTATATCATGAAACTGTAGATAATGTGTTAACAAAAGGTGCAGCACACTTAAAGAATTCATCTTTTCCACTTGGAGAGAAAACATCCCATACAGTAATTTCTGCTCACTCAGGTTTTCCTCAACAGAAATTTTTTGATGATTTAGATAATCTAAAAATGGGTGATACCTTTAGCATAAGGGTATTAACAAACACTTATTATTACAAAGTAAAATCAATCAATATTGTTAATCCAAATGATAATTCTAAATTAAAAATAATTCAGAATAAAGACCTTGTAACATTAGTTACTTGCTATCCTTATTCTATTAATACACATAGATTATTGGTAACCGGAGAAAGATATATACCAACTCAAGAACAGAAAAAAACATTAACCAATTACAATAAAATTGATAAGTTTAATATTTTAACTTGTATTATTTTATTGCTTGGCTACTCAATAATTTTATGGAAGGTGAAAACAAATGGTAGATAATAAATTATCACTAGGACTTAAATTAACAAGAGCCAGTGATAAATTTAGAAAGCGAACACAGTATAATGACTATTATTGTTATAAAGGCAAAACTTATAAATTCATTTATGGTGAAATCTTTGCAACAATAATGAATGCAGTTATAGATGGTGTTCTTGATGAATATGAAAAATGTAGAAATGAATTTGTGCTTGAAGAATATTTTAAAGTAACTGTTAGAAACAATTTATTAGATATTTTTCTCGGTTTTCAAATTAATAAGGAAATAAAAGAGCTTAAATCACTTTATAGTGATTTAATTCTTCTTAAAAATATTGGTAGTAATAGTGAACACGATATTAAAGAGATAATTGTTCGACTAAGAGGAGATGATTATTATAAGAATTTAGTTCAAAACTGTAAGCTTTATGTTGATTATGGAGTTACTAATTATGATGATTATAATAGTATTTTTTACACTGTAAAAAAAATAAATGAAACCTATTATGATTATCAATTACATGTTAGTGTTGATTGTTATTCCATTATGGATATATGTTTAGCTTCATTATTTATAATGTCATCAGCTAATAAATATCTTCATCAATGTCCTAAGTGTGGCAATTTAACTATAGGTGGAAAACTAAAAGTATATTGTAACACTTGTAGGCTTAATACAATTACAAATAAAAACAGACTTATTCGTAATGATGAAAAAGAGTATTTTCAAATTTACAATCGACTTTATCATAGAATTAAAAACAAATATTCTAATGATAGGGTTGATACATTTAATAAGTTTGTTTCAGAATGGAAAAACTTAAAAGACAGAATGTTAATAATGTCTGACGAAGAAAAGCAAAAAGTTCAAGAAGAATTTTTTGCTAAGTGGAGGAATGTATGATTAATATATCAATTATTCAAGGAAGACTTGTTGATGAACCGGAGCTAAAAAACAAAGACGATATTTATTATTGTCAGTTTACTGTTGCTTGCCAAAGAGACAGAAACAGAGAAGTAGCTGACTTTATCGATTGCGTAGCTTTTGGTACTATAGCAGATAACCTAAGTAAGTATATACACAAAGGTGATAAACTTACTGTATGTGGAAGTTTAGAAACTTCAATTTATAAGGATGATAAAACTTCAAGAAAAAGTTATTCCTTGAAGTGCGAAAAAATTTATTATCCGGAGAAACAATTTAAGATTGATGATTACTCTGATATTGATATTCCAACAGGAGAGTAAATGAACAATAAAATAAATTATTGTCAATATAATTGATAGTAACTTATTAACGGAAGGAAGATATTAATGGCAAAAACAAATGAAGATAAATTACATAAGATTAATGAGCAAATAGCTCATAATTATGAAAAAATTAATAAAGCCAAAGAAGAAATAAAGGCTTTAAAAGTTCAGAGAACTAAACTTGAACAAAAAATTCAAGAGAATAAGTTAATTGAATTAACTGATTATCTAAAGAAACAAGGTATTGTTTCTGTTGATGATTTTGAAAATTTATTTTCAAATGATTTAACTTCTGATGATAATTCAGAAGTGGTTGAAAACACAAATAATTAATTATCCTTGATAATAAATTAAAGTGTTTGATTTGCAAATTTTTAAAAAATTTGCGTGGTGAGTGAAACGAATTCAATTTTGTATTTTGCAAAATTGTAGGGTTTTAGGGGTATTCCCCTAACAAGCGATTGAGAGGTACAAATTTATGATTTGTACCTCTACAATCTGTGCTTGCAACCCCATCACAGCCAAGGCTGTGAATGTGGGGTTATCCCCACAGAAAAAAGTAAAAAGTATAGCTTTGATAGGTGATATAATGAGTGATAAAAACAAAAACATAAAAATTTACATTCGTGTTACTGAGAAAGAAAAAGAAAAAATTTCAAGAATTGCAGAAGAAAATAATATGTCTAGAAGTGCTTACATATTACAATGTGTCCGTCAAAATAGAATTGTAAATCTAAATGGTGTTAAAGATATTGTTCATCAGCTATTAAAAATTGGTGCTAATATAAATCAAATTGCAACTAAAGCCAATTCAATAAATTATATTAGTAAAGACGAAGTTAAAAAGATACAGGATATTCAAATTAATATTTTTAAAATGATAGATAAATTTATAATTGACAATAATAAATTTATAATTGAGGAATTACAAAATAATTTAAATACTGACCAGAAATTTGAATTAATATTAAGCAAAATAAGAAATTTAGAAATAAATGCAAATGATATTTATAATTTATTACAATTACAAAGTAATAATGAGGAAAAATGATGGCTTTTTGTAAAACTATTCAGCGTAAAATTACAAGTGAAAAATATTTATATGAATCACTTTCTTATATTACTAATCCAGTTAAAGTTTCACAAGTTTCTTTTGTATCGGTTAATGAATTAATACCTGATAGTAACATTTTAACTATTGAGAACAATTATCGTATTACAAGAAATATAGCTAATAAAAATACTGGAATATTAGCACATCATTTCGTTCAATCATTTGCTGATTATGATAAGGTTACGCCTGAACTTGCTCATCAAATTGGTATGGAATTTATACATAATAATTTGTCTAATTATCAAGTTGTACTTGCAACACATATTGATGGTACTCATATTCATAATCATTTTTTAATTAATTCTGTTAGTCCAATTGATGATGTTAAGTTTAAAGATAATAAAACTACTTTAAGAATGTTTAAGCAATCTTCAGATGATTTGTGTATAAAATATGGGCTTAGTATTATTGAAAAAGGGACTGAATCAAAATATAAAGGACTAGATAACGAAACTTTGCAATGTGCAAAAAAAGGTACTAGTTGGAAAGTACAATTAGTTAAAGATTTAGATGAAGCATTTGAAAATTGCAATACAAAAATTGAATTCATTTCTTTTATGAAAAATAAAAATTATGAAATAAGATGGACAGATAAAAACATTACATTTAGAAAACAAGGTGTAGATAAAGGCATTAGAGCTAATACTTTAGCTAAACAATTTGGTAATAAGTATTCTAAAGCCAGTATTGAATATAAATTTTATATAGCAACTAATAGAATAGAAAATAATAAAAATATACATAAAAATGAAATATCAAAATTTGAATATAACAGATTGCAACTTAACAAGTTCGCAGTTAGTGAATGGCGAAGGCAGGAAAGGATAAATAGGAAAAATACTTATTCTTATTCTTACGAAAATAATTTCAGCAAGGTGCTTTTTGCTAAAAGTCCTCTAGATTTTACTATTAGACTTATTTGTTATATGTTTATGAGTTCAAAACAAAAACAATGTGCAAGATATTCTCGAAGAGAAGATCCATGCACATATAAAGTTAAAAGCTATTGTGACATTCAAAACAAAAAACAATTTGTTAGGAATGTTAATTACAATACTTTAATTAATTCTGCAGGTAATACAGTTCAACTTAAAATGTATAGTTGGCAATTAGCTAAGTTACTTGATAACAATGTTTTATTTACATCAAAAGTAGATTTAACTTCCGGTACTGCATTAATAACTGTTAAAGAATTTGATGTTGAAAGAATATCTAAAATTCTTAATGTACCTTATGAAACATTACAAACTCAAAGTAATCAAATTAATAATCGTAAAGTTAAATATCATATAGCTAAGGACAAAGGTAAAACAGAGTATTTAGTTATTCCTAAAGAATTATTTGATAATTTAAATCAATATAAAAATATTGAATTTAGTTATAGATTTAGATATAAAGATAAAAAGTATCTTATTTCGTTTGACTCTAAAAATAAACATCAAATTCTTTCAATTTTATTTCCTAATCGTAGTGAACAGAATAAAGATGGTTTCTATATAAAGAATGTAAAACTTAATAAGCAACTTAAAGAAATTGCAAAAGATACAAATCAAAAAGTATGTTATAAAATTGTTGTTAATAGTCAGTATAAAAAATTGAAAGATACTGACATTAATTTTGCCGTTTTTCTTCAGAAAGACGGCAAATATAATATTGTTTATCTTGAAAATGATAAGCAAAAGGTTAATAAAATTATAGGAGGTGATAAAAAGACAAATAATCCAACCAACAGAGAAAAAAATAATTTAAAGTTATAAAGTTGGCTTGACTTTAATGCTTTAAAGTGCTAAACTTATTGTAAGGAGTAGTAAAATGAATAACAGTAAATATGATGCTGTAACGGTTCTCTATAGGAGAACGATTGACAAGATTAAAGCTAGTCCTCAAGAGTGGCAAAATTTTATAAAGTCTGTAGCATACAATTATAAATTATCTTTTGATGATAAAGTTTTATTGTATGCTCAAAGACCTAATGCAAAAGCCGTTCTTGAACTTAATCAATGGAATAAGATTTTCGGCAGGGTTGTTACGAAAGGCGTTAAAGGTATTGCAGTTTTTAATAATATACCTTTACGTCATTCCTTGAAGTATTATTTTGATATTTCAGATACTTTACCAACTAATCATTCAGTTGATGTTCCTATATGGGAAATCAATAATGACAATTACCATATTGTTACTGATTATTTTCGTAGTAATTTTGATTATAATGATGATATTACTGTTACAATTCAAAATGCAGTAAATAGTTTATCATCTGATGTAATTAACGATTATTTGGATAATAATGATAATGAATTTAAAAGTTATACTAAAGATAATTTATTATCTCCACTTAAAGAAGTAGTTAATAATTCATCATCATTATTAATTGCCGAAAGACTTGGTATCAACAAGAATGATTTTTATGATTCTGATTTTGAATTTATATCTAATTGTAGTCAAAAAGAAATTAATATCATAGGTAATATTGTTACTGATGTTAGTTCTGGAATACTATCAGATATATCTAAACTTGTTTTATTGGATAATAGGAGGAAATCATATGACAACAGTGAAGGACAAGAACAACGGACTAACTTACATTCAACTAGGGGATTATCTAGTACCGAACCTAGTATCGGAAATGAAACCGGTACACGGAAAGTACGCAGAGATGAGATTTTGGTTTCTGAAGGAAAAGAAGAAGATAACTTACACAGAGTTATTGACAACGGACAAGTTGAACGAACATCTACAGAAAATTCAGGACCGAGCAAGTCAGAGAGTGGAACTCTTAGTCAAACAGATGGCGAAAAAGGAACAAGTGACCGAGGAACTGAAAGCGAAAGACCCAATGAAGTGGGTTCAGTTGATGAACAACATCAAGAGCAGAGCCGAGGAAGTAGTGGTGAGGGAAATAGTTTACAGTTAACCGATACAATAAAGCCCTTAATTGAATATAACGAACAAATTAATAGTATAGAGCAAGAAGCAGAAGAACAAAAAAAATCTTCTGCTTTTTCTTTTACTCACAACGATAATTTGATTCCAAATGATGTTATTACTTCTGTAATGCGTAGTGGTAGCAATACTGAAGGTTCTAAATTTAGAATTTATGAACAATTCCAAAAATCCCTTTCTATAAAAGAAAATGCTAATTTTCTTAAAGATGAATATGGGTTTAGTGGTTCATACCCTTTGTTTTCTACTCCTAATTATCGTTGTTCCGTTGAAGCAAATTCTAAAGGACTTCATATAATTTACGTAGAAAATAACAATAGTCCAGCTGAGTTAACTTTTAAGTGGAATGAAGTTGAAAAAAGAGTTTCTGAACTTATCTTAACAGATAAGTATTTATCTCCTAATGAGATGGATAAATATGTTGAGAAAACTTTAGCTGATAAGATAGAAACTGAAAACAAAAATAATAATATTAAAAATAAAGATTATTCATTTGATTATCAGTTACTTGATAGACTTCGTTCAGACTGCAGGTATTATCTTGATGGTCATCGCAATCCTGACTTGTTATGGGCAGGTTCAGTAGAAGAACAAATTAAGGAAATGCGTAAATTATACAACTCATTTCCATCAGATAAAAAGCCTCAATGGATTACTGAGGAAGATATTAATCACTTTGAAGCTGAAATGCTCAAGGATAATAATATCAATATTGATTTAGAAAATAATTCAGCTGAATATGAATATTCATATAAGCAAGGTGACATTGTTCATATTAATAGTATGGACTTTGTTGTTCGTTCTGTTGATGGTGATAATGTTGTTATTGCCGATGTTAATTATCCTTTGATGGTTCAATCATTTTCAAAGAATGATTTTGAAGATAAACTTGCTTTATCTACTAGTAATGATTTTCTAAAGCAAGTTAAGAAGTCAGAAGATGAAGTTGTTGAAAGTGAAAGTGTGGACAATTTGTCCAACATTACAACATCTGAACCAACAGAAGATAAAGCAGAAATTGTTTCGAATATTAAAACCAAAGTTGTTACTTCTGAAAAATATAACTTTGATTATAGTACAGTTAGTATTCCAACCGGTAAAAAAGAAAAATATCTTAATAACATTAATGCTATTAAGAAGCTTAAAGAACTTGAAAAAGAAAATAGATTAGCTACACCGGAAGAACAAGAAACACTTGGTAAGTATGTTGGTTGGGGTGGCTTATCTGAAGTTTTCGACAAGAACAATTCAAGTTGGACTAATGAGTATAACGAGTTATCCTCTCTCCTATCTTCCGATGAGTATTCTTCAGCTAGAGAAAGTACATTAAGTGCTTTCTATACGCCATCTACAGTTACTAAAGCTATTTATAAAGTTCTTGACAGAATGGGGTTCAAAAATGGTAACATTCTTGAACCTTCTTGTGGTGTTGGTAACTTCATTGGTATGTTACCTACAGAAATGAGTAATAGCAATGTTTACGGTGTTGAATTAGATACTATTTCTTCATCTATTGCAAAACAACTTTATCAAAAAGCTAATATTATTAATTCACCTTATGAAGATACTGATTTACCTAATAACTTCTTTGATGTAACTATCGGTAATGTTCCTTTCGGTGATTTTAAAGTTGTTGACAAAAAGTACGATAAGTATAATTTTCTTATTCACGATTACTTTTTTGCTAAGTCACTTGATAAATTAAGACCTAATGGTGTTATGGCTTTTATCACTTCTAAGGGTACTATGGATAAGAAAAATTCTAGCTTTAGAAGGTATATGAGCCAAAGAGCCGATTTATTAGGTGCAATTAGACTGCCAAATTATACTTTCAGTTCTCTTGCAGGAACAGAAGTTACATCTGATATTCTATTCTTTAAAAAGAGAAGTAATGTTACACATATTGAGCCTAGTTGGGTTAATGTTACTACTTCTGAAGACGGTATTCCACTTAATAATTACTTTATTGAAAATCCTAATATGATTATTGGTGAAATGAAGAATGTTAGTGGTAGATTTGGTTTAACTTCTGAATGCGTATTAGATGATAGGAACCAATTTGAAGAGTTACTCAATAACGCTATTAACAATATTAATGTTAGTGGAATTACATTTGATGATAATGTTATCGATATAGATAGTAATGATGATACAGAAGAAGTAATACCTGCTACTGCAGATGTTAAGAACTTTTCTTATGCTATTATCGATGACAAAATATATTATCGAGAAAATTCCCTTATGACTTTGCAAGAATTAGGTGAAGTACCAACTAAGAGAGTTAAAGGTCTTGTTGAAATTAGGGATTGTTTACGAACTCTTATAGAGTATGAATCAGAAGATTATTCTGATGGAGAAATTAAGTATCAGCAAAACAAACTTAATGTTCTTTATGATAACTTTACTAAAGATTATGGTGCAATTACTTCAAGGGCTAATAGATTAGCTTTTGAGAAAGATAGTTCATATTATTTGCTATCCTCCCTTGAAAATATTGATAAAAACAATGTAGTCCATAAAGCTGACATTTTTACGAAGCGAACTATTCGTCCTCATAAACCGGTAACTTCTGTTGATACCTCAGTTGAAGCTTTAACTGTATCAATAAGCGAGAAAGCTACTATTGATATGGAATATATGCAGGAGCTTGTTGGCAAAACAGAAGAAGAAATTTATGATGACCTAAGAGGTGTTATTTTTCTTAATCCATTATATGATGAAAATAATGGTGCAGACAAATATATTAATGCTGATGAATACTTGTCCGGTAATGTTAGAGAAAAACTTGCAGTTGCAACTAAACTCGCTGAAAGCAATCCTGAGTACAATATTAATGTTATGGCACTTAAAGATGTTCAACCGGAAGAACTATCAGCAAGTGAAATTTCTGTTAGATTAGGTTCTACTTGGATACCACCTAAGTATGTTGAACAATTCGTCCATGAACTTATGGAAACTCCTTTTTATGCTAAAGGCATAATTAAAGTAAATTACATATCTGTAACCGGTGAATGGAACATACAAGGTAAGTCATCTGATAGAAGTAATGTCAAGGCATATAAAACTTATGGTACTTCAAGAGTTAACGGTTATAAAATAATTGAGGATACTCTAAATCTTAAAGATGTTAGAGTTTTTGATTACGAAGAAACTCCGGACGGAAAGAAAAGAGCAATCCTTAATAAGAAAGAAACAACTATTGCTCAGTCTAAACAAGAAACAATTAAACAGAAATTTGTTGATTGGATTTTTAAAGACCCTACTAGAAGAAATGATTTATGTGAAATCTACAATAAAAGATTCAATTCCAACAGAACAAGAGAATATGATGGTAGTCATATCAACTTTGTTGGTATGAACCCTGATATTACTCTTAAGGAACATCAGATTAACGCAGTAGCAAGAATTCTCTACGGTGGTAATACACTATTAGCTCATACTGTAGGTGCAGGTAAGACATTTGAGATGGTGGCTGCATCGCAAGAAAGCAAACGATTAGGCTTATGTACAAAATCAATGTTTGTAGTTCCAAATCACCTAACAGAACAATGGGCTAAGGAATACTTACAACTTTACCCTTCAGCTAATATCCTTGTAGCTACTAAAAAAGATTTTCAAACTAAGAATAGAAAAAGATTTTGTAGCCGTATTGCTACCGGTGACTATGACGCAATTATTATTGGTCATAGTCAATTCGAGAAGATACCTGTCAGTATTGAAAGACAAAGAAGTATCCTTGAAGAACAACTTAATGATGTGTTAGTTGGCATTCAGGAAGCTAAAAGCAAAATTGGTGATAATATTACCGTCAAGGCTTTAGAAAGAACTAAAAAAGGTATTGAAAACAAACTAAAAAAGTTAAATGACAAAAGCCGTAAAGATGATGTTATTACTTTTGAGGAACTTGGTGTTGATAGACTTTTTGTTGACGAAAGTCATTATTATAAAAATCTATTTTTATATACCAAAATGCGTAATGTAGGTGGTATAGCTCAGACTGAAGCTCAAAAATCAAGTGATATGTTTATGAAATGCCGTTACATGGACGAAGTCACCGGTGGTAAAGGTATCATTTTTGCCACCGGTACTCCTATCTCAAATAGTATGGTTGAACTTTATACTATTCAAAGGTATCTTCAGTACAATACACTTGATGAAAATCATTTATTACATTTTGACGAATGGGCAAGTACATTTGGAGAAACTGTAACTGCAATCGAACTTAATCCTGAAGGTAGTGGCTATAGAGCCAAAACAAGATTTGCAAAGTTTTATAACCTTCCGGAATTAATGACTATGTTCAAAGAAGTTGCAGATATTCAGACTGCTGATATGCTTAAATTGCCAGTTCCTAAAGCAAACTATCATAATGTTGTTGTTAAACCTTCGGAAATGCAAATTAGAATGGTTGAAGCATTATCAGAGAGAGCTGACAAAGTTAGAAATAACGAAGTTGACCCTACAGTTGATAATATGCTTAAAATTACTAATGATGGACGAAAACTTGCTCTTGACCAAAGGCTTATTGATGATACTCTTGATGATTTTCCAGAGTCTAAGGTTAATGTTTGTGCCAATAATGTATTTAAGATATGGCAAGATGGCGTACCTAAGAAAACAACTCAGCTTATTTTTTGCGATTTATCCACTCCTAGTAAAGATAAATTCAATGTTTATGATGACATAAAAAATAAGTTGATTGATAAAGGTGTTCCGGAGGAAGAAATCGCATTTATCCACGACGCCAAAACTGAAAATCAAAAAGCCGAACTTTTTGAAAAAGTTAGAAACGGTGATGTTAGAGTATTATTTGGCTCAACTCAAAAAATGGGTGCAGGTACTAATGTTCAAGACAAAATTATTGCTTCCCATGATTTGGATTGCCCTTGGCGTCCATCAGACCTAGAGCAAAGGTTAGGACGAACAGTAAGACAAGGTAATACTAATGAAGAAGTTGAAATTTATCGTTATGTAACCGAAAAAACTTTTGACGCTTATCTTTATCAGCTTGTAGAAGGAAAACAAAAATTTGCAAGTCAAATTATGACTTCAAAATCACCGGCGAGAATTGCTGAAGATATTGATGAAACTGCTTTATCCTAAGCAGAAATTAAGATGTTGGCTACCGGTAACCCTTATATCAAGGAAAAAATGGACCTTGATATTCAAGTACAAAAACTAGAATTATTAAAGTCTAGTTTTAACTCTGTCAAGTATGAGTTAGAGGATAAAATCATTAAATATTATCCTCAGAAAATTCTTGAAACAGAAACTGTCATTGAAGGACTAAAAGCTGATATTAAGATAGCTAATAGCAACAAGTCTGATAAGTTTACCGGATTGGTACTTAACGGTCAAATGTATAGTGATAAGAAAGAAGCAGGAACACAACTTCTTGAAGTCACTAAAAAAATTAAATCACCTAAGCCAACTAAAATTGGTGAATATCGAGGTTTTGATGTGCTTTGTGTTTATGATATTTGGGAAAGGCAACCTTATCTAAAACTAAAAAACAATTTATCACATTATCTTGAATTAGGTAGTGATACTTTTGGTAACATTACAAGATTAGATAACTGTCTTAATAATCTCACTAAGTTATTAGATAATAATGTTGCTAAATTAGACAATGTGAAGAACCAATTAGAATATGCTAAAGAAGAAGTCAAAAAACCTTTTGCTCAAGAGGAAGAATTAAAGACAAAGAAAGCAAGACTTTATGAACTTAACTCTATACTTAATCTTGATGATACCAGCAGAACAGAAAAAAAGGAAACTCCATATTACAAGGAGATATTTTCTGAAGAAGATAAGGACACACTTGTTCAGAATGGTTTTGATAACTATGTTCAGAAAGAAGATAGTTATATCTTCAAGGTTGATATAAGTGACAAAGATAAAATTGAAAATATTTTATCTAGTCCTAGTCAAATAATGTGCATATAGAAAGGTGGTGATGTAAATTGAAAGTTGATATTTATCAGGCTAAGGATACATTTAAAGGTATCTTTATGCCTTTATCTTATCTACAAGATAAGGGTATAGATATTGATATATCGCAGTATAACAAGGTTTACAGTTGTAATGTTGATGATGACTTTTCTGCAGAGGATATTTTTCGGAAATTCAATCTTGATATTCCAGATGATTTTACCGGTCATTCATTATCTGTCAGTGATGTATTTATCATTGACGATAATTATGATGTTGCTTATTACTGTGATAGATTTGGATTTAAAGAAATACGTAATTTCTTTGATACTAATTATTACAAAGAAGTTAATGAGGAACAGAAAGACACACTTGTTCAGAATGGTTTTGACAATTTTGTAAATAAAGATAATTTTTACATTTTCAAGTTTAGGACCTCTGATAAAGATAAGGTTAATTTCTTAATTCAACCACAAAAGAATATCCATAAATAAAGGGCTATTATTTTTATATAATGGTCCTTTTTATATGTTTTAGGAGGTGTAAAAATGTTATACAACGACAACAAGCTTATGGATGAGCAAAAAAGATTAAGACTTGAAAAAGCCTATCAACAAGCTCGTATTCGTGATTCTGATGGTGACGGAATACCGGACTGTTTTGATGCAACACCGACAATAAGTTCTTATCAGTATTTTGAAATTGATAAAGCTGATTATGAGAGGGTAAAAAATGACCCATCAGTTGCTCAAAACTGTCGCAGAGTTGATGATGATAAATACATTTATCGTTATCAATCTCAAGAAGAACTTACTCGTGTTCAAAACAAACTTGAACAAAAAACTGTTACAAAATTACACAAATGAAAGGAAAGAAAGATTATGATTACTAATCTTACCGTAACTAGACTTAATGAGCCTCGAAACAATGGCATTGTAGGTTTTGCAACTGCCACATTTGACAAGACATTTACTGTTAATTCCATTTCCATTAGACAAAATCAAATGGATGGAAATTTATATGTAAGAATGCCACAGAGAAGAACACAAAATGGAACATACATTGATGTTTGTCATCCGTTATCAGCTAACACAAGAAATGAACTTAATAGACTTGTTCTTGATTGCTTCAATAAGAACCAAAAGTCTTATACAAACCTTGAAGAACAGTTTTCAACTAATCGTCAAGGTGTCAGTGTATCTGCACAAAATTGTGTTAAATACAATACTGCAGAAACTCAAAGTAATGTACTTGGCAGAATGGACTTAGTGGTTGGTGATATGGTAATTCACAATGCTAAGTTGTACGCTAATGCAAATGGTGAGCCTCAATTATCTTTACCTAGTTACAAGGATAGTAAAGGCGATTATCATGGTATTGTTATTCCAACTGATAAGTCGGCATTTCAAGAACTGAGAAATGTTGCTATTAATGAGTACAACACAGAGTACAAGTACTTAGAATGCACTCCAAATGAAATGAAAGCATTGAAAGAAAATTCAAATCTTCGTATCAAAACTAAGGAACTTAACAATGGTAACATTGCAATTAAGTTTAATGCTAAGGACTTGAAGAAAATCAATGATGTACTTCAACAAGCTAATGCAGTTAATAATAGCATTACAAGATAATGACAAATCATTAAGGGTGGACAATTCGTCCACCCTTTTCTCTTAAGGAAGTGGTTTATTGGCAAAAAATATAATGCGTAAAGAAACATCAATAAAGACTAAGTTGATTGGTTATTCTATACTTTTTATTATAACTTTTTTGTTTATTTCTTTTATAATCTATGGTTATTTAGATTATTCACAATATCGCAAAGTGTCTGAATTTAGTATTGATAACATAGTTGATGTATGTTCTCACATTATTGATTTTAATTTTACTTTGTCCTTATCAAGTTCTGTAATTGTCCAAATATTAAAATTAAACTTGAATATTTGGTATGTTTATGTGTTATTGCTGCTTGTTTTTTGGGCCTTATCTATGGACACAAAAAACAATTTTAGGGGAATGGAACATGGTTCAGCTGATTGGATGAGCAAAGGTAGGATGAAATTCATTCAAAAGGAAGCACAAAAAACAAACAATAAGATACCTATCGGCAAAGATTTCTACGTTTCAACTTCATCAAAAGTATTAAACAACTTAAATGAACTTGTTATTGGTGGCTCTGGTGCAGGTAAATCATTCCGTAAAATTAAACCGGATATTTTGCAAATGAATGGTTCATATATCGTTACTGACCCTAAAGGCGAATTGTATAGAGATTGTGCCAAAGTTTTAAAAAAGAATGGCTACAAAGTTAAGGTCCTTAATTTGGTTAACCTTAATTTCTCTAATTCTTATAATCCATTTGCTTATATCACATCAGAACAGGATGTTGTAGATATTGCATCACTTTTTATGAAGAATACTGCAGGTGAGGGTGAAAAAGAAGACTTCTTCTCCGGTGCAGCACAAAAGTTATTAATAGCACTTATGATGTATCTTTATAAGTCTGAAAATGAAATCAAGACTTTTGGTAGAGTTGTAAGACTAGTTAATAGTATTAGATATAAGAATGGTGCTATTGATATGAGTTGTGAATTGGCTAGATGTCTTAACGAACATTCAACAAAATATCCGTATGACATCGCTAGTACTAACTGGGGTGGTATGCAAGGTAACGCTCAAGAAACACAGTCATCTATTAATGAAGTATTATCTACAAGACTTAGTTTGTTCGCAACTACAGACCTTGATGCCATTACTTCAACCGATGAAATGGACTTTGATAACGTTGGTGTTGAAAAAACTGCAATTTTCCTTATCATTCCATCAGCTCGTAATACATATAAAGTTGTTTGTAATATTTTTTATTCACAATTTTTTGAGCGATTACGAAAGGTAGCAGACCTAAAATATGACGGTTGTATGCCGGTATTAGTCAGTTGTGAAATGGACGAATTCGCTAATATCGGTGAAATACCTGCATTTGAAAATACACTAGCAGTTGCTCGTTCATACAATTTGAGAATTTGTATTGTTCTTCAAGGTTTATCACAGTTAAAAGCTATATATGAAAAAACATATGAAAGCATTATCGGTAACTGTAATATCTTTACTTTATTAGGTACTATCGATAATGATACATTACAGTATGTATCTGATAAGCTAGGTAAAATTACTGTCAGAAATGATAGTAAATCCTTTAACCGTGGTAGTGGTAGCCAAATGGGTGGAGGTGGACAAGATACTGAAGGTTATGGTGAGCGTCCACTACTGTATCCTGATGAAATCAAAGAAGTTATTAAGCCTAAAGGTGAAAGTATCCCTTATGGTGGTAAAGTTATTTGTTTTTTAGGTTATGAAAGACCACTAATCACTATGAAATTTGATACTATTAACCACCCATTGTTTGCTGAATGTGGTTCTAAGTACAAAGAGTATGTTAAGAACAATACTTATATTGATAAAGAATTTGCACCAATATGGGAGCAAAGACTAATTGATTATGAGAAAATGTATAGCAAACAGGAGGATAACGAAAAGCTATCAAAAGAACAATACGATAAACAGAAAGAGATTGAGAATAAAGAAAATCAAGATAGATTAGCAAGACAATTTGAAGAAGTTAATAATTGTCCCCCACCAGTTGATGATGAGGTATCTGATGAAGAATACACGCAGTATTCTGAAGAAGTTGATAGTCAAGAATATAGTCCAGTACCGGATTATGCTGACGAAGATGATATTGACCAATCAATTTATGATGAAACTTCCGGTGTTCTCGATGACATTGAGGAATTTATGTAAGGAGGTGATGAATATGGACTATGATATTAAGCCGGTACCGGATTTTGATGATAATGAAGTCGATGAATCTGAATACGATTATTCAGCTCCGTATGTTAATGTTAAGCATTAATATACGAAGCTGACGGTAAGGAGGTGATGATAATGAATAGTATTGAAGATACTGCTCAACAATTTAATGTTGCAAGACCAATTAAGAGTGGTCTTACTCAAGTTCTTAATTCTATAAGAAGTATTCAAATGTTTTTGGACAAACATAGGCAACAACAAGTTGTACAACCAAATAAGGCAGTAGAACAACAACATAACTATAACTTTACCGGTCAACATACCGATATTGCTTTCTGTGATACTAACGGTTCAATTAGTTATGAAGAAATAAGTAATATTTCTGATTATAAATTAAAAGACAATGTTACTACTTCTTTTAACAAGGCTGTTGAAGATGGTTACTTATCTTACGAAAATGCCTCTTATACATTAACTGATAAAGGCAAGGAACATATTAGTTCTCAATCTTTTATTGAGCAATTTGAGAAAGACCAAAAAAATTATATTGCTAATAATCAATTACAAAATACAGTTGCAATTAATCTTCAGGGTAATGGTGATGACCTTAAAATTTTTCAGTACGTTAATCAAATTGACCTTAATAAATTAAGTTATTCTAATCCACAACAATTTAAACAGGTTCAAAATTATTTTGAGAAATGTGAAAAATATGATTTTGTTAAGATTAGTAAGGACGGTATTGTAACACCAACAGACAAAACAAAAAGTTTATTTGCTAATCAGAACAAGCCGGTTAATATGGAAAAAGTCACAACTAGAAACTTAGATAAAGTTATTGATATTAATAAATATCGCAACTCTATTCAAGGTACTGCTAATGTTGCAAAAACTACTAAAGCTACTGCAAAAGCAAGTTCATCAGTTGCTAAAACCGGTGCAACTACTGCCTCTGCAGGAGCTACTGCAGGTGTAACGGCAGTAATTGATTTATCCAAAGAAGCAATTAAAGCATTTGACAAAGCACAAAAACTTAATCAATCTAAAAGGATTTCACAATCCAATCGCTAAAGAGAAGTTAGAAATAACTTCTCTTTTTTTATTTAAGGAGGAAAACAAAATGAACCGATTAAGTAATAATAACCCTTCAGTTAAAGCTGAAAAGAAGAACGTGAAACTTAAGCAATTTCGCAAAATTTATAACATACTTTGTGTTATATCAATTATTCTTGCTAGTTCTACAGTTAGTGCATCTGCAGCTACAAGTGCTCCTTCAGGTGTTAGTACTAAGGAAACAAGTCAACTTGTAAATATTATTTTTTATATTTTATATACTGCTTGTGGGGTATATGCAATTAGTGCAGTCTATTCAGCAGTTAAAGGTCATCATGAAGAAGACCCACGTACCTTCAAAAATGGTATTGCTAGTTTAATTATTGCTGGTGCTGCAGTTGGCTGTTTCATTGCGATTAAAAAGATATTCTTCTAACTTTTAACAAATACATAGCACCGAAAGGTGCTATGTAAGGAGGCGTAATATGTTTATCAAATATAAAAAAACTAAAAACTTAAGAACAATGGTATTAGATAATTCCAATAGAAAAAGAACGAAATTAATAGCACTCATTATGTTAGTAATTATGTTAATTACAATAACAACCAGTGGAGTAGGAGCTGTTACATCAGATATATCTAGTAGTGGTTCTTCTTTATCTGATATTGGTGAAACTATCAAATCGGTATATTCTTTTGATGATTCAGTTCTTGAGGATTTTAGAACGCACGAAAATATACAAAGAAGTGCTAAAAGAACATATATTTTTTATGATACATATGATTTAATTAAAACATATAATTCTCGAAACAAAAATGTTATAAAGTGGCTTAATACAATGTCATCTGATGATAGCAATTCTAATACTTCTATCAATAAAGAAAAAGCTTCTGACTTATATAATAAGTGGTACTCACTATACATTAATTTACGTGATTTGTACGATACTGTTCGACGTAGTTGTTTTACATCAGATTCTGGTGGAAAGGTGAAATGGCAAGAGTATAAGAATGGTGCTTATTATGATACAGATGATGTAATTTCTAATAGTGATTATAACAATATACGAAAGAATATTAACTCATATTCTTCTACTTTAAATAGTTTATATTCTGATTTTAAAGATGCATATAATCAAAGAAAAGATAACAATGTATCATCAATGAATTCTTATACGTCTAATATGGTTACTGGACAATATTCTATTGTTACGTATTTGTGGAAAGAGTTAGGAAAGACTCTTAAAGATTTTGGCAACGGTAACGCAAGAAAAGGAAGCAACTTTTTTGGTATTTCTTGGGGTACTAACTCAATGAAGAAAATTGCAAATGTTGTTGCTCCGGTTACAAAATCTTTCGCTTATTGTCTTGTAGTAATACTATTTGGATTAAATATGACTAACACGATGTTGCAATTTGATTTTACAAGTCAACGTGGAATTATCAAAGTTTTAGTTTCGTTAATAATATCAAAAATTTGGGTTGACCTTTCTGTTAGGGTATGTAGTTATATCATTAATATTGTTAATTCTATGAATTCACAACTCTTAAAATTGCTTAAAGTTAACGTATACGGAGTAGTTTATACATCTAATTTTAATCCTAAGACAGTAAATGCTAGTTCTTGGAACTTTCTTGGAACGATAATTGGTTTTTTTCAAAATATTTTTCTTAGAGGGCCTGAACTAATTTTAATAATTGCATTAGGTTTTGCAATTATAAGTGTGTTTATCAAAATTCTAAGTCGTGCTTTTGAACTTACTTGCTTAATGGCAATATCTCCTTTAGCTTTTGCTTGTGTTGCTAATGAGGAGACAAAAGTTTATTTTAAGAAGTTTATAGGTGCATTCTTATCTACTTGCTTATTTATGACCTTTATGATTATTTGCTATATGATTGGTAGTCAGTGGATAGCTGAAGCTAATAATGGTACTGCTTATACTGGAAGTTCTTTCATCACTAACTTAAAACAAGTTATTCCAAAATTCGTTATCATATTTGGTATTTGTAGAATTATGGCTAAGCCACCAAAAGCACTGACTAATTTAATTGATTAAGGAGGTAAAATAAATGCGTAAAGTTAATATGACCAAGCAAAATATTATAAAACCCAAAGCAGTTTTTATTGGATTATCTGTTAGGCAGATTATCATAATGGCTATTGGACTATTAGTATCACTAGGTGTCTTTTCTCTGTTATATTTCGTTTGTGGTGTATCAATTGATACTTCCTCATTTCCTGTGTTTATTATTCTGGTTATTTTTGGAGCTGGGAGTATTGCTCAGATAAATGGTTCATCAGCTTTAGCTTGGATAATTATTATGATGAAGGGTAATATTACTCGTCATTATGAAAGTAAAGGAGTGTTCGATAGATATGAAGAATAACAAAATTGTTAATGTTAACATTAAGCAACAAACTGAAAGTTACGGCAAAAGTAAGAAAAATCCAAAGTCAGCTCAGGATACATTACCTTGGGATGAAGTTTACACTAACGGAATTTTCCGTTGTGGTAATAACTTTTCTTTGAGGTTTTTTATTCAGCAAGTTAACTATAAGACAAAGAAAGATAGTGACAAAGATATTACCTACGATAAGTATCAAACTTTTCTATCCTCTCTCCCATCTAACATTAATTATCAAGAGTTTATAGTTAACAGTCCTTTTGACAAAGAATTGCTTGATAAAGCTATGATACCTAAAGACAATCAAAATGTTAGAGAAGATATATTGCAAGATTATCAAAATGTTATGAGTAACATTGTTGATAAATGCGTTAGTACAACTTGTAATCAACTGATTATTGGTGTTATCTCTTTTGAGCCAAAGACAAAGCTTGATAACATTAATATTCTATTCAAGATGTTTGACCAGTTTGAAATTTTGTTTTCTGATATGGACAGTAAAATTACAATAGTCAAAACAGAAGAATGTTTTGAAATATTACATAATATTTATCATTCTTGCGATAATGAGCCATTTTTATTGCCATCATCATACATTCAGCACGATTGTAAGTTAAAAGACTACATTGCACCATCGCACTTTACCTTTAAGTCTAAACTTATTGAAGTAGGTTCAACTTTCAGTTCTGTTATGTTTGTAAGAAGCATCAGTAAATCTTGTGATGATGAGTTCATTACTGATTTACTTGATAATAATTATAAGATTACAATCTCTAAGCATTTGAAAAAATTAGAGAAATCTTATGTTTTTGATATGCTCAAAAGGCAGATGGAAGATTTGGAAATGCGTCTTGAAAAGCGTAGAGAAAACAACAAAAAGCACGGTGGTGAATTTATTCCTTATTCATTACAGAATAGAGAAAAAGAACTTACTGAACTACAGGATAAACTTGGTGATTCAAACTGTGATATGTATCAGATGGGTATTTATATTCTAGTTTCAGCTGAAACTGAAGAAGAATTAAGAGAACTTATGCTTTACATTAAGCAAAAAGCTCTTGAACATCAAGTTAAGATTGACATTCTTAGTGGCTCTACTTATCAAGAGAAAGGCTTAAAAACTATTTGTCCCTTTGCTAATCCGGTAATTAATACTGATGGTACTTTTTTGGGACAACCGTTTTATCTATTAACTAATGAAGTAGGTAACTTTATCCCTTTTAATAGTCGTAATGTATTTGCTGAGGGTGGAATATATTACGGAATAAATAAAACAACCAAAGCCCCTATTTTAATTAACCGTTCAGACAATATGAATGGTAATGCTTTCACACTTGGTCCATCCGGTAGTGGTAAAAGTATGAACATCAAGTCTGAGCTATATGCTATTATGACTAAGTTTCCTAATGATGAAGTTATAGTAATTGACCCTGAAAATGAATATTCACCAATTGCTCAATCTTTTAATGGTGAAGTAATTAAGTTATCCCCAAATTCTACTAATTATCTTAACATCTTTGATACTGATTTAAGTTTTGTTGATGAAGGCACGAATGCAGTAGCACTTAAATCTAACTTTATAATGTCATTTATTGAAGTATCTCTAGGTAGAACACTTACCGGTACAGAAAAAGCTATCATAGATAGATATGTACTAAAAGTGTACGCAGATTATCAAAATGGCAGAACTACAGAAATGCCAACACTAGAAAACTTATATTATCTATTACTTTCTGATGAATCAACAGACGCAAAAACACTTGCTACTACTCTTGAGTTATATGTAACTGGTTCTTTCAACATTTTTGCTCATCACACTAATGTAGAATATCACAAAAAGTTTATCGTCTTTGATATTAACGAACTTGGCGAACAACTTAAAACTGTAGGTTTACTTGTTACGCTTGAATTACTTTGGCAAAGAGTAGTTGAAAACAAGGCAAAAGGCGTTAGAACTTGGGTTTTCACCGATGAATTTTCTGTTATGTTTAATGATACAAACTCTCAGATTTATTCTACTGGTGACTTTTTTGTTAAAGTATATAAGAGGATTAGAAAGTATGGTGGTAATGCCTGTGGTGCTACACAAAACATTTCTGATGTACTTGAAAGTAAACAAGCCTGTTCTATGCTCAATAACAGTGATTTTGTTACACTCCTTAATCAAAAGCCATCTGACCTAGAAGCTATTATTAATCAATGGCATTTATCTGAGTCACAAGTATCATATATTAACAACTCTGATGTTGGTACTGGTCTTATTATTAGTGGTTCAAATGTTATCCCATTTGAAAACTTAATGCCAACTGATAGCTTAATGTATAAGATATGTACTACTAAGTTTGAAGATAAGCAGAAGGAAATGAGTCAATAATGAACATACTTATTATTGCAGACAAAAAGACTTCAAAAGAATATACAGAACTATTAAAAGCCACACCTAATATTAATTTGTTAGGTGTGGTTAATTCTATAAATTCTATTGATTCTGTAAAAAGTTTAAGACAGAAATATAATCCACTTGGACTATTAGTTGATACTACTGTTAGGCATAAAGGCATAGATATATCTTTATTAATTAAATCGTTACAAAAAGTATTTAATCAATCAAGAATATTACTTTTTGCTAGTAATGATGAAATTGAATTATTTAATGATTTTGGGTTATATGGTGTCATAGGCAATACTATTACAAGTATTCAGTTTAATGATGTAATTAAATCATTTGTTAATAATGAAGACATTGATACATCAGTTATTTCTCAAGAGCTAACAGACAGATATATTAAAAGAAACACAAAAACAAAATCTAGTTTAGCTAATAAGAAAATCATTCCTATTATACTAATTGCCTTAGTTATTATCCTTTTGATTGTATGTTTCGTTTTGAAAAATAATGATAGCGTGGACAATTTGTCCACACCGGATGAAGCAACTATTACTTCATCCTCTACAATACCAACAGAAGAAAAAACAACTGTATCTTCTGTTATTGAAACATACACATCTAATTCAGATAAATATGTTACTAACAATCAAGTCATTGTAAATACTACAACTATCCCTCCATCAACTGTTCCAACAACCACAAAGATAATAACAACACAACCTACAACTAAAAAAGTTGTTAAGAAAAGGAAAAAGAAATCTTCTAATTCTAATAGTAGTTCAAACAATAATGCTAGTAATGTACCGGTTCAGACACAACCATCTGTAACAAAAAGAATTGTTAAGAAAAAGCCAAAAACTCAAACACAGATTAAAATTGACTATGGTAATAATAACTGGTCTAACAATGGTAAAGTCGAAACTAGTATTAGTTTATCTTACTATTCTAAAACATTAGAAGTTGCTGATAGTGTTACTATAACTGCTACAGTAACGCCTAAAAGGAAAAAAGTCCATTGGAGTAGTAGTAATACTAGTGTAGCTACAGTAAATAATAACGGTTATGTTAAAGCAAAAAATGTTGGTACTGCAACTATTACTGCTACTGCAGATGGTAAGTCAGCTACTTGCACAATTTATGTAAAAAAGCGAACATAAGAAAGGATTAAATTATGATTGTAATTTACGCAGAAAAATACTCCCTTGCAAAAGAAATTGCAAATGCACTTAATGCAGGAAATAGGATACCTTATGACAAAGATAATCGTATTTGTCATTGGGAATTTGAATTTAATGGTGACCAAGCCATACTCGTTCATGGTCAAGGTCACCTAATACAATTATCTAAGGCAAGTTCTTACGGAGATATGTATTCTAAATGGGATATTAATGCATTTCCTTGTATTCCTGAAGAATACAAATTAGCAATAAAGGATAATACAAAAGTCCTTTATAACTATATCAAACCTTTTTTTGATAAGGCAGATATGTTGATTAACGCAACTGACCCAGACCGTGAAGGTGAATTGATTTTTGACTATGTATATCGCAGTTTAAACTGCAAAAAGCCTTGGAAAAGAGTATGGCTTACTGACCTTACATATGGCAAAATTCGTTATGCATTTGAACATTTAAAAGATGGTTTTGAAATGCAGAACCTTCAAAAGTCCGGTGAAGCAAGAGCTATTGCTGATTGGCTCTATGGTGGTAATTTAACTGTTGCTATGACAGTTAAATTTTCTTCTGATAAGGTTCTTTCTGTTGGTAGAGTTCAAACGCCAACACTTGCAATGGTAGTTAATCGAGAAAAAGAAATTAAAAACTTTGTAAAGAAACCTTTTTATAAGGTCATCGGTGAATTTATCACCGATGATAACAAAGCCTATAAAGGTGAATTTATTGAAGGTAAGTTTGATGATAAACAATCAGCTGAACAATTAATTAGTTCATTATCTAGTAACGGAACTATTAAGTCTATTGAGCATAAACAAAAGACAGTAACTGCACCTTTGCTTTTTAACTCAACACAACTTCAAATTGCTTGTGCAAAACATTTAAATTGGGACTTAAAAAAAGCTGAAAGTACAATGCAAAAATTGTATGAAGCAAAGTATATGAGTTATCCAAGAACTAATACAGAACATCTAACAGTTGCTATGATGAATGAAGTAGAAAAAACTATTGAAAAGCTAATGCAAGTTGAAGAATACAAAAAGTATTCTCTTGATAAAGAAAATTTGCTTGAGTTTAGCAAACGACACTTTGATGATGATAAAGTTGGCTCACATACTGCTATTATTCCAACTCTAAATGTTCCATCTTCCCTATCTGATATTGGTGATGATGATATGATTGCACTTTATGATTTACTAGCTAAATCATTATTAAGGATTGTTTATCCTAAAGTAGTAATTGAAGATACAACAATTATTACATCTGTTAATAATAAAGATTTTGTATCTAAAGGTAGTGTTATTGTTAATGAAGGTTGGTATAGTGTTGACGCACTTCCGGATAAAATTAACATTTTACCTGCAGTAACTGATAATGCAAATGTAAATTGTAATTTTAGCTTACAAAAAGGTGAAACTCAACCTCCAAAAAGATACACAGAACCTGCTCTTATTAACGCTATGGAACTTGCAGGACAACACTTTGAAGATGAAGAAGCAAAGTCTTTGTTTAAGCAGCAGAAGAAAGGACTTGGAACTGATGCAACTAGAGTTAGCACAATCGAGGGATTATATAACCGAGGTTACATCGTTAAAAAAGGTAAAACTGTAGTTCCTACAGAACGAGGATTTTATGTTATTGATACTTTACCAGTGTCAGATATAAAGTCAGCTGAATTAACAGGTGAAATCGAAAAACAACTTTATGATATTGAACTTGGTAAACTTAACTATGATGATTTTATCTCTCAAATTGAAGATAAAGTAAGACTATGGTATGCAGAAATTAAGAATTCTAAAGCTAAGGCATATGTAGATAAATCTAGTATTTGCCCATTGTGTGGTAATAAGCTATATAAGAGCAAAACTAATGTTTACTGTAGCAATTACAAAAAAGGTTGTAAGTTCAGCATTCCATTTGAATTGTGTGGTAAAAAACTAACTCAAAATCAAATTAATATGCTTGTATCTAGTCAAAGGACTAATATAATCAAAGGTTTTAAATCAAAGGCAGGAAAAGAATTTGATGCTTCACTTAAGATTAACGAACAAGGAAAGCTTGAATTCATTTTTCCTGCTAGAAAAAAGAAAAAATGATTACTTATCTCATTATTGTAGGCTTTTATGCCTACTTTTTTTATGCCCATAATTTTTATAAAAACAGACTAAACGAATTAAAAAAACAGCCATTAACTTCTCTAAGAGTAAAGAAGTTAGTGGCTATTTTAATATCTATCGCTTTTATTGAAGGGACTCTACTATTAGCTACAGATTCATTGATGTTAATTAATTTCAATATTTTTCCTGCGTTAATCTGTTTATTTAAATTAAAGGTTCTCAATGCTCGCATTAAGAGAACAAGAAAGAAGATGTATAAATAATGTTTTATTACCAAAAAAAAGATATGTACATTTTTACTCCTGAAGAAAAATCTGAAGCTCACAATATCTCAACTACTGATTATTTGTCATCCAACTATGGTTTATCATTCAAAAAAGATGGTAAAGGCTATAGATGTATCGAACACAATAGTCTTGTAGTTAATGCTGACGACAAAGCTTGGTATTGGAATTCTCTTTCTGTTGGTGGTGGTGATATACTCGCATTTGTATCTAAAATCGACGATAGGCTTGATTTAAGAACAACAGAGTTAAGTTACGAACAAGCTCTAAAAACTGTTCTTAAGCCTATTTCAAGCGAAAGTAATACATATCATTCAACATATAAAAAGGCAAAGAAACAAGTTGTTGAAAGAGAAAGTAAAGAAATTCATTTGCCACCAAAGAAACAAGGTAGATATAATAGGCTTTTTGCATATCTAATACAGAGTAGAAAACTTGATAAAGATATTGTTAGTTGTCTTTGTAAGCACCACTATCTTTATGAGGACCAACGAGGTAATGTTGTATTCGTTGGTAAAGATAAGAATAAAGAGCCTAAATACGGTGCAATTCGAGGTACTCTTACAGATAAGCAATACCGTAAAGAATGTACCGGTAGTGATAAGGCTAATGGCTTTTATCTCCAAGGATATGATAAAGAAACTTTGTTTGTTTTTGAAGCACCAATTGATATGCTATCCCATGCAACACTTATTAATATTGCTTGTGAAAGCAAAACAGCTTGGCTTGACTCTTGTAGGTTATCACTAGGTTGTGTATCTGATACTGCACTTGCTCATTATTTAGAAGAGTATCCTACTACACGCAATATAGTTTTTTGTCTTGATAATGACAAAGCAGGAATTGAAGCTACAGAAAAATATATGCAAAAATATTCTGATTTAGGTTACAATGTTAGTAATCAGCCTCCATCAGTTGGTAAAGACTATAACGATGAGCTTGTTCAAAAAAACAATAAAGCCGTTACTCCACTTATGAAGTAACGGCTAAATTTATAATTGACAAATTTCAACTTTTAATTTATAATTTAATAAAAATAAAAAAATTCATCTTCAGCAGGTGGTGGAACACCTACTGAAGCCTAATGATAACAAGAAACGGTTGTTAACATCAGTTTTTGAATTTATTTGATTTTATCATATAAATTTAAAAATGTCAATTAGTCATACTATATAATCTTATATATTTATGTCATATATGTAATTAGATATACTGCACTTGTTATTATAGCAAGTGCAGTTTTTTTATTTCTAAATCAATGAAAGGAGGAATAGAAATGCGTAGTAATGAACTTTTTAAAATGCCTAATACAATCTTTGATATGAACCTTAGTGCAACAGAATTAACTGTATTAACTGCAATGTATAGTTTACGTGGAGTATGCTATAAGAATAAAAAATATGTAAGAATATCACAAAAAGCTATTGCTACGATGACCGGTCTAACACCTAAGACTATTTCTCGTATCATTGACAAACTTAATAGACTCAATTTAATTCTTGAAGTTAGAAGATATTTTGTCGATGAGCATAAGCTTGGTACATATCATTATACTTTACCTGTAGTTAAATATAACTATTTCTTTGTAAGTAGAAGAATTTTTAAACTATCAAATAAATTAACTGCGTCTGAATTTAGAATGTATCTGTACTGTTGTAAGTGTGCTGATAGCCGTACTATGCAATTCTGGCACAGTATAAATGATATTTGTAATCAGTTAAATCTTCATCGTTCTAGCGTTATTGCTACACTTAAGTCACTAATTAAAAAAGGTTTAATTAGTAGATATAGAGTAAAAAAGAAAGATGGCAGTTATGCTGATAATTATTATCAGATAAATACCATCTTAATCCGTAAACCTAAGATACAACGCAAAAAAAGAAGAAGATACTCTTCTCGACTAAGTATCTTCCCTTTTAGATTTGTTTTAGGCATATTCAAATCTTACAAGAGTATTGTACACAATTTACACAAGACTGTCAAGTGTTTTTCTTTATCAAGGGGTAGTCCAAAAATTTACACCTCTGTGAGGAGTACCCACTTACATACCAACAGAAAGAAAAATAATATAAAATTATACCTTAAGTATAGATGTAACTTAGAGTATTATTGCTGAAAAATTGTGAATAGTTGAGTACAGGTATAAGAAGTTTTCAACATTGCTTTGCTTTTGAGTTTTCCACATTGAGTGTCTTTCTGTCAGTCATTATAAATCACTTGATAGTTTGTTAGTTTATGAGTGTGGAATATTTATTTTTTCTCTGTTGGTTTCTTCCTGTTGTTTATTGTATGGACAGTTCACATTTTTCATTGACTTTATATGCTCAAAAGCATTATAATTATTTTGGATGGAGTGATTATATGGAAAATAAGTTTCAAATGACCCTAGAAAATAATATATTTCTTTCCAAAAGAAATATTGTTGATATTATTTGGAAAAGTGCTAAACTTGAGGGTTTAAATGTAACTTTTCCGGATACAGAAGCAATTTATAGAGGTTCAATTATCTCTGATATAGAAGTAAGCACTGTAATTGCGATTAATAACTTAAAACACGCTTGGCAATTTATTTTGGATACTATAGAATATCCTATTGATTATCAGTATATTTGTAAAATTAATCAATATGCGGAATATAGTCTTATTCCTAACGCAGGATTTATTAGAAATTTTCCGGTACCTATTGGTAGTACAAGACGAAAACTAGGGCCACCTATTGAAAGCAAAATAAAGGAAGAAATTGAAGATATTAAAACTATTACAAATCCTACAGAACAGGCTATTACAATGATGTTGTATTTAATGCGTAGTCAAATTTTTGGTGCTGGTAATAAGATAACCGGTATGCTTTCTGCAAACCAAATAATGATTTCAAATGGTGTTGGTATCATTTCTATCCCTATTGAATTACAAAGAGATTTCTATAAAATGCTGGTAGAATTTTATGATACAAACAAAATGGATGATATTAAAGAATTCATTTATCATTATTGCATTGATGGTATTACTTTGCAAAAAATGGAATGTGAACATACTTATAATCCAAATGATGATTACTATTTAAAAGTATCATTTAAGCTACTGTTCTAGAAAAGAATGGTATCAACTTTGGAGGACCTATACACGAACAAGGAAATAGTGTTATTATAATTAAAACTTCTGATAAAACTAAAGTTGATGAAATTATTAATTCATACAGAAACAACAATAGTATAAAAAATCTAATATAATGAAAAACCTTGGACAAATTGTCCAAGGTTTTTCATTGCAATTTGTAATATTGTACATTTTTGATTTCGCATAATTATTTTTTTGCGAAATATATTGACAGCGTTACTTTGCAAGTCTATAATATAAATATAAGTTACCTAATAGGTAATTTATATCATATTCTTTTATTTTTCCGTTTTGAGATGGGAGGCTATTGCATAAAGTGAAAGTTAAATATAAAAATAAAAAAGTACAAAAACAATGTACAAATTTAAAAGAAGCACAAAAGGCTTTTAGTGATAAAATTACTAAAAAATTATTTGCAACGATCAATTATATTGATAACGCAAAAAATTTAGGTGATATTATCAATATGCCAATATATCATTTTCATCATCTCAAACAAGATAAAAGAATAAGTAGCAAATATCAATACGCCATTGATATTGATGGACGCAAGTCACCATATCGACTTATAATAACACCTCTCGATTGTAATGAAGAAGTAGTGACAAGCACAGATTTAAAAGAATTAAATAATTGTACAAATGTTCTTTTAGTATTGGAGGTATCAAAGCATTATGAATAAAATTGAATATGATAATATAATTGCTTTTCATCCAGGTTATTATGTCAAAGATATCATCGAAGATATGGATTTAACTCAAGAAGAATTTGCTATTAGACTGGGAACAACCCCTAAAAATCTAAGTGAACTTCTATCTGGGAAAATTAAACTTTCTACCGATTTAGCAATGAAATTGAGTAGAATGTTAGGAACTAGTGTTGATGTATGGATTAATCTTGAAAAATCTTATGAAGAAAAGATTTTAGAAATTGAAAACAGAAAGAAATTAGATGAACAGATTGAAATAGTCAAAAATATTGATTACAGTTATTTCACACAATTTGGTCTTCCTAATACAAAGAATTCAGAAGAAAAAATTAATTATCTTTGTGCTTTCTTTATGATTTCTAATCTTAGTATTTTAAAGAAAAAAGATTTTTTGATAAATTACAGAACTGGAATTTCTAATATTAACGAAAAAAATGTTATTAATTCAAAAGCTTGGGTACAAACAGCCATTAATATGGGTAAACAAATTGAAACAAAAAATTACGATAGCGAAAAGTTAGAAGAATCTATTCCAAAAATCAGAGCCCTAACAGTTTCTGAACCTAATGAGTTTGTTCCTGTCTTGAAAGAAATATTATCTGATTGTGGAATATCGTTTGTTTTATTGCCAAATTTAAAGAACTGTGGAATAAACGGAGCTGTTAAGTGGATTAACAATGATAAAGCTATTTTAGCTTTAAATGATAGAAGGTCGTATGCAGATACTTTTTGGTTCTCATTATTTCACGAAATCAAACACATCTTTCAGCATAAAACAAAAACATTGATTGTAAGTTTAGAAAAAAAAGATTTAGAAAATTTAGATGAGAAACTTGAAATTGAAGCAGATGAATTTGCAAAAAGCACTTTAATTCCATATGGTGATTACAAAAGCTTTTGTCAAAAAGGCATATTCACCGAGGATGAAATTACTAAATTTGCAAATTCTATCAATATTCATCCTGGAATAGTGGTTGGTAGATTACAAAAAGATAAATTAATTCACTTTTCGTGTTTTAATCATCTAAAAAGAAAATATAGAATAGTTTGTAATTAAACAAAAGGTTGGACAATTTGTCCAACCTTTTTGCTTTACCTAAATTATACGAATAGTTTTGATTTCGAGAAAATCTGAGTGTCTTAGGCTACAATTATTATAATAGTTACCATTACTTTCTTTTTGACAGATTTCAGTAAAGAAAGCAATATAACAGTGCTGATTATCTAAATAATTAGCCTTATTCTCTTTTAAATATTTATAGACCCTATCACTAATAGCTATACTACAGCACAAGTATTTATATTTACTATTCTTTTTATCATAGTCCTTATAAATTCTTAAATACCACCTAGATTTATTGTCTGTATTATTTTTTGCTTTATTCCATTTAATATAAACATCACCATAGAAGATTTTGATTTTTCTTAAATCCTCTGTCCTAAGAGCTGTAACTAATCTTCTTGGAATTGATGCTTTAACATATGTTTCTTCTCCAACAACTGATGTACTTGTTGTTGGTTTTTTCTTTTTAGGTACGCTTATAACTAAAGGACTGGAACCTACATTTTTGTTTTGAAAAAATAAACCTATAATCTTGTTTAATCTATTATGTATTTCATAATTATCAGGATTTTTATCCTCATATATAACTTTTAGCTGATTTGCTGATATACTTTTGTAATTCAGTGAACAATCATCTTTATGAAAGGAGTTTTTAGATTGAGAAAAGTGTGGTATCTTTTCTGTTCCGTTCCTTAGGAACAGTTTAGCTTGATTACATTCCGGACAATACAAATTATCCTTGTACTGACTTTCAAATAATTGAATATTATTGTCTTGAATTCTTGCTAATTTTTCGGCAGTAATATTCTTTACAAAGCGAGAATTTTTAATTACAGATGCGTCTGGAAATCTTAAATTTGACATTTAATCACCTCATTTATTTACGAAAGGATTTTACTTATGAAAGATTATTTATATTTTGGTGCTCATTATTATTGTATGTATGAAAATAAGTTATTTAATGAAGATAACTTTTTTTCAGGATATGACGACTTAACTGTTTGTAAAAGTTCAAATCAATACAACCCTAGTGTTGTACAGTTTCTTTGTGATTACTATTGTTCTTCATTCGATAGATTTTCATGTGGATGGGATGTAAGAGAAAAGTTGTATAACGAAAAACTTTTACCTGATTTTGAGGAATACGAATACACGGAAGGTTATAGTACCCACCCATCTGCAGCTGAGTTATCTGTTTATATGCGTACCTTGAATATGGTTCAGTTTGCTTATGCAATGCTAGGATACTTTATTGGACTTCCAAGAAAGTTTATTAAGAACTATGCCAAAAAGGAAGTTACAATCGAACAACTAAGAACATTGTTTTATCTTATACAAGATGATAATGTTCCATTATCTAGTATTGATAAGTTTTTTGTAGACTTTTCGCTTGAGAAAGCAAACGAAATTTTATCTAGTGTAGACTGTCCTTTGATTTCATCTACAAACGAAATTCCAACCTATGATGAAAAATTGTATACAAATATTTCCACAAAAACAATTTGTGACAATTACTTTGAATCACATTTTTTTCGCACTTTCTCTATTGAAGTTGCTTGTGGATTTGATGATATTTCAGATGAATACAATCTTAGCGGTACTTATTATCCAACAAAAGATAAACTAATACCGTATTTATACGATTTAGATTATAGTCAATTTGCTTTTGTTATGTTTGGATATTATTACGGATTTCCTCAAGATTTGATTGATAGCTATGCTAAAAGTGATATTAATTATCATCTTATGGAATATCTCCTTCAGAAGCTTATGGGACGCCGTTTTTTCAAGAATGAACGCCGACAATTAAGAAGATGTAACAATAAGAATTATGACCAAATGAATATGTTATATCACAAGTACAAAGATATTATTAGAATAGGTTAAGTAGCGTGGACAAATTGTCCACGCTTTTTATATAACAAAAAACTGTATTCTTCTATTATGACCTCTACAGTCCATATATTAGCCTCCTATATTTTTATAATGAAAGGAAATAAAAAATGAATGTTTCAAAAGAAAAAAACTCAAATTTAACAGTTAAGGTACACAATGTATGTACATCTGTCTTCATCTTTGGTGAAATGCACCACTCAAATAAGGTTGTTATACAGATGTTGGAATATGCTCAAAACATAAGATATAATGCTTATGTTTTGATTGATGATTGTTATACTCTTCAGGAAACAAATACAAAGTTCATTTGTATCTGTAGAAAATGTGAGAGAGAAAAAGCAAATGCAATAATCACATTTGAAGAAGAAAATAACGATTATAATAACGATTATATTGAATATGTGGAAATACTTACTTGTGGTCAAGATACCAAAACTCTTGAAGAACAAGATGCTATGTTAATAACAGCAAAGTATAAATATCTTATTAAATAAGACATAGTGATTTATTTCCAAAGGGGTGGACAATTTGTCCACCCCTTTCACCAATATTAACCTAAAACGTCCAATTGTTCATTTATCCAGAAAGGTAATGTATCTCTTTTTTCAATAACTACTTTTTTAAGTTTTTCTTTAATTAAAAAAGGTTCTTCATTTTCTTCAATTTTAAAGTTATTAAAAATATTTTTATCTATGAATAATGCACTTTCTCTAGGTATTCCCATTTCAATCAAGTTTTTGGGGATTGTTCTATATGCACCTGCTTGCATAGAAGATAAAAATACACTTTCTGGATTTTTTATATCAAATATAGGTTTTAATAATAAAGGAACTCTATATGAAACAGTATTTTGTAAAGTTTCTATGGTATCTTCTATTTCATCCTCTATTTTATCTTCAGCTTTATTTTGATAATCATTACTTGATAATATATCAAATAATGTTGTTTCATTTGACCAAGACATACACAAATTTAATAAATAACTACGAGTAGAACCTTTTTGAAATCTTTTTGGGATATATTTTTTATACATTACATTTGTTTCTGGTGTATCCCTCAAAAATTTAAACATACGATTCAATTTAGCCAACACGCCTCTCTTACATGGCGAATTCGGCACATCTTCATTATATTTCTTGTAAATAACGTCAAGGACGAATGGATCCCAATATCTATTTTTCGCACATATCTCTTTAGGAACAGTTATTGATTTTAATTTTAAAACAATTGCAGCTACTTGTTCTTTACTTAATTTAATACCAACATCTTTCATTTTATTTACTGCTCTTGTACCATATCTTAAAACCGATTGTCTGATATAAGATACTAAATCTCCATATTTCTCCATGTTTTCATTAACTGGAGTATTAGACATAACAATCTCCTCAACATCGTTGCGATTTTCTTCAAATCGTTCGTTATATCCTGTTGGTAAAGTTTTATTGGCATCACTAAATGTGTTTTCTTCATCATAACTTTCTGAATCAAGAAAAGAGGTTTCATCTAAAACGAAAGTTCGACCTATAAAATCCTTCATCAATCTACCTGCTCTTCCTCTTAAATTAGCCATTTCATAATTAGATAATTCAGGCGAATATTTATTACGATTTTGGTATAGATGTGGATTTCTGATAATAATATTTTGTGCAGGTAGATTAACTCCCTGTAATAATGTTGTTGTACAAGCAATATTTGTTATCCATTTATTTCTAATTGCAATTTCTAATGTTCGACGTACATGTTGTGGCAATTTACCATGATGATATGCTACTCCTTTCTCCAATGTCTTAACCATAGAATAATTTGGATGTACTGATTTTTTGTAATACCTTTCCAAGTCTTTAATTTTAGAATTTACCTCACCTTTTCCACTTAAATGACACGCAATTTTTCTCGCAACCTTAGCAGTAGGAGAAAATATAATATTTTGCTTTTGTCCTAAATGTTCAATAAAACAATTTAAATAAGATAAAAATTCGTCATTATATTTATTTTTACCGTACCCCTCAATTATTGTAGGATTTGTAATTTTCATTATTAATGGATTATCACATAATGCACAATACTGTTTTAAATAATATTGGTCTTTTATTTTGCATATGCTATATGTTAGATTCAATACAGGGCAATCAATAGTAGTAATGTTCTTAGTTTTTATACCAAAAATTTCTTCACCGGTTTTTTCAATATTAGAAATTCTAGGTCCAGAAATTATAATCTGTTTTACATTATCTTTATATCTAAATTCATTTAATGTATCAAACAAAATCTTGGCTCTTTCGTCATTATCTTCTTTAATACGTTCAATATTTTGGATTTCATCTACAACCAATATCATATCCTTTGAAAAAGTATTTTCACTGTCACTAAATGCAGATATAGCCTTTTCTTGAGTTAATACAAAAATATTATTAGTATCTATATTTTCTTGACCAGTATAAGAATTAACAACATTACAATTTGGTATATTTAATGTTTTTATATTTTTATTAAAATCTTCTGTGACTTGGTTTAAAAGACTAAGTGTAGGAACAATATACACTATGTCTAATTTATGTTTCAAGAGCGTATCCAATAATTTTAATAAAATAACAAATGATTTACCTGCTGATGTAGGGGCAGATATTCCTATCACTTTTTCCTTATCCATAGCTGTCCAAATCTCAATTTGAAATTTAGTTAGCAAAAATTCACGTTCATTAACTATTATACTATTTTTTTCTTGATTTAATGTTGCAAATAGTTGTTCCAAAACACTGCCCAATGGTGAGAACATATTCTTTTTTCTATCAAATTTATCATCTGCTATAATTGCAGATGTGGGATAACCTATCCTAGATAAAAATTTGACAACTATCTTTCGTATATCATATTTTTCATGGTCTATATATTCCCACATTAGTGCCATTATAGTAATCACATAATTGACAGAAGGATTTTTAACAACAGAAGTTTCATAGTCTAAACACCTGATAGTATTTAATATTAATTCTTTTGAGATTTCTATATTACTATTGTTAAAATCAATTTTTCTTGCAACACTATAAAAATCAATATTTAACCAATTATTTAATATTTCTTTTTTTAATTGTTCCATATCATTATCCTTCCTCTAAAATATTAGATTTTGAAAACTTTTAGCGAATTCATCTAATTTCCATATAGGCATAACAATATATGTTATCCTACTTAATATTCTATTATCCTTTATATTAATTTTGCTTTTATCAAAATTTTTATATTTTTCTTCAATAATTTTTTTAATTTGTTTATGTATTTCTTCACGATTAGTAATTTCAATTTTCTTAGTTTCATTATAAACAACTAAACTAACTAATCGCACTTCAAAATTTTTTAATGTATTATTTAAATACATTTCTGCTATTTCATTCATTTCCTTATCGAGAAAATCTTCATGTATATAACTGTATAATTCCTTTCTATGTGTTTTGTAAGTATTCAAAATACTATCAATAGCCTCTTCGAAAGCTTTATTAAAACTGTATTTTGAAGTATATGTTTTTGCTTCTCCTAATATTATAATAGGTTTGTCATTTTCAAATTTGAAATGTATAGCATCAGCTCCAAAACGCTCATGTTTATTGCTTGTTGTTATCTTCATTTTTCTTAACAATGGGGTTGCTTTGAAAAATTTTTGTATAAAATGAAATAATAGTAATTCCCCTAGTTGTCCTTGTATCAACAATTTTTCTGTATCTTTATTACCTCTGAATTTTTCTTGAGCTTTTCTTATAACTTCAGATGTAGCAGCTTGTTCTGACTTTCCTTTTTTGATTGCTGCATTTTTAATAAAATTATATTTTTCAGAACTATAAACCCAATCTACTATTGTATCGTATAATTCATATAAAAAATCATCTCTTAATTCAGATATATCTTGATAGTCTATGCATACACCGTAATGATCTTTATTTGGAACAATATCGAAATTTTGACAGATATAATAAACATTATTAAATAATGCATCATTATTAATTAGTTTTTTATTGATATCTATATTTTTTAATAAATTGTCTGACATTTTTATCTCCTTTATTTTATAATTAATAATTTATTTATGATTCTCTTAACACAACTAAATTTTCATAGTATCATCCTCCTTAAACTAATGATAGATTTATATTAAAGGTGGACAATTTGTCCACGCTTATATATTAAACAACTATTTTTTTACTATAAGTATATATATATTCATCTGTAGAACACCAACCTACATTATCAAGAAACACATCCTCTTTAATAGGAATTTTATATAGCGTAAAATATTTTGTTTCTTCGAGCGAATGTATTCCAAAATCAAATGATGGTGATATTTTTATTTGCCTATCACAAAATTTGCAATGTTGTGATAATCTTCCGTTTACCAAATCAATGTTGTAATTAATTTTTAAAAAATTTAATACTTTTCCTTTAATTAATCTTTTAGCAGGTGACAGGTCAATAATACGAGGTGAATCTGCTCCATTACAATACTCATAAAATTCCCCATCATTATCCGGTTCAAAATAAAAATTATAGTATTCTGTAATCATAACTTTAATTTCATTATTTTCGAAACCACAATATGGACACTTTCTATTTTTAGAAACCAAATAAATATAATCACAAATTAAAAAACGTTCTTCATAATCTTCTTCAAACCATTTTATAAATTTGTAATAATCTTTAGAATTAGTAACATACCATTTTTTTAATTTTGGATTCCATTTAGCACCTAATGATTTTGCTTCATCCTTTTCTGCATATGGAACATTTAGTAATAGCATAATTGTTTCACCTAATTCTAATTATTTTCACACATTTTTGAGATTATATATTAATAGCCTCATAATAAATGGAATTTATTATTATTTTGATTAACTGTTCTAATTCGTATTATTTTTACAAAATTTGACATTCAAAAAGTAATAAAAAACGCAGATGCTTTCAATAAAAAGAAAACATCTGCAAAAATCACATTAAAATATTGACCTGACGTCCACTTTATGGTATAATAAAAGAGACGAGAGGATAACAAAATCCTTTAGTCAGCAGATTACTGCAATAACCTGCTGACCCACCAAGTAAGTAGTAATGATACTTATTGATGTTAAAGGCTAATTTGCTTATTTAATTATAAGCGAAATTAGTTAATTTGTCAATCAGCACTCACAGACTACTTGCAGATGTGGTAGGATGTGAGTTTTCTTTTTGTCGCAATGAACAATTGAATAGTCTGGGTTTTAGTGGACGATTAATACAAGGTAATATATAATAGTTATGCCACAACTCTATCATACTAGAATATGACGGACGAGCGAGCCACCATCCTCAAATTATGGTGATACCTTATATTACTTAAGAGCTTAGTTAACTCTGTTTCAGACAACTTGGAGGGCGATTACATCTAACGATGGATAGTTGCCAATTACTTGGTACTCGACCCTGCAAAGGAATTTCGTTCAGCCACGACGCTAAACAAATAAAATAATAATCATCTGCCGTATCAATTACGGTACGGTGGATGTTTATATATAGCAAAATAGTCGTACAGGTTGCGTACTTTAAAAATAAAGTACAGAACCTATACAACTGTGGCGCGCTGAAAGGGACTCGAACCCCCGACCTACTGGTTCGTAGCCAGTCACTCTATCCAGCTGAGCTATCAGCGCATTTCAGGGCAGTCATTTTCGACTGCCCATACATAATAACACATCTTTTTGAAAAAATCAACCCTTAATCCATAAAGAAATGTAAAAAAGCTAAATAAGCCATATAAACATCAACTTTACTTACGATTTCAAATGGTGCATGCATAGAAAGTACAGGTACACCAAGGTCAACTACATCAACATTCATATTAGCAACATACTTAGCGATAGTACCACCACCACCAAGGTCAACCTTGCCAAGTTCACCGACTTGCCAAATAATATTGTTGCTTTCCAGCATTGAACGAACTTCACCCATATATTCAGCTGAAGCATCACTTGTGCCACTCTTACCTCTAGCACCTGTATATTTAGAAATTACAACGCCTTCATTAATGTAAGAACAGTTCTTTGGTTCAAAACAACTTTCATAAGTTGGGTCAACTGCTGCATTAACATCAGCTGATAGGCACTTACTCTTTGAAAGAACTCTATAGCCTTCTTCACCCTCAGACTTAGCTAGGTCATAGATAAAGTATCTTAGGAAGTCACTCTGCATACCTGTGTTACCGTCTGAACCTGTTTCTTCCTTATCTGTTAGATATGTGATACAAGTCTTGTCAGGAATACCGGCATCAATAATAGCCATTAGTGCAGGGTAAGCACAAACTCTATCATCATGACCATATGAACCAATCATACTTCTGTCAAAGCCAATATCTCTAGCCTTAAAAGCAGGTACTAAAGTTAGTTCTGCTGATAGGAAGTCATTTTCAGTAAAGCCATACTTATCATAAAGTAGCTTCATTGTGTTTAACTTTACCTGTTCACCATCTTCGTCACTATATGGACGGCTACCTACTAGGCAGTTTAGGTCTTCACCTGTAAAAGCTGAACCCAGAGTTTTCTTAGCTTGTTCTTGACCTAGGTGTGGAAGAATATCTGTAATACAGAAACATGGGTCATTTTCATCATCACCAACAGAAATATCAACATAGGTACCGTCAGTCTTACAAACTCTACCGTGTAAAGCCAATGGGATTGTTGTCCACTGGTACTTCTTGATACCACCATAGTAATGAGTCTTAAATAGAGCCATACCGTCCTTTTCGTATAATGGGCTTGGCTTTAAATCAATTCTTGGTGAGTCAATATGAGCGATAGAAAGTAGTACACCGTCTCTTGTACCCTTTCTTCCGATAACTGCAAGACCTACTGCTTTGTTACGGTTTACAATATAAATCTTATCACCGGCAGAGTAAGTTCTGTCAGGATCATATTCTTCAAAACCGTTTTCTTTAGCCTGAGCAACTGCTTCAACAACAGCTTCTCTTTCTGTTCTTGATTTATTTAGGAAATCCTTGTATGGTTCACAAAATTCATCAGCTTTTTCAATTTCACTATTGCTGATTGAGTGAATTTTCTTTTTGCCTGACATTAGGATTTCGTCCATTAGTGTCTTTGAATCTTCATTAGACATAATATCATTACCTTTCCTTATAAATTTCTATATATATTTTCTTGGCACTTTCAACCTTTTCCACATAATTCTCTGTTTCCGGATAAACTATAACACTAAGAGTTTTTCCGTCAAGACTACATTCAGGGTCATTTAGCCAATTATCAACTGCACCGAAACCGGCATTATATGCTGCTACGGCAGTTTTTTCAACATTATCATACCTATCTAACAGATAGCTTAAAAAATATGTTCCAAACTTAATATTCACTTCCGGATCGTACAAATCAGACTCTTTATATTTTGTTTTGTCATTAGGAATATTGTTCTGTAAAAATTCAAAGCATTCAGGAGTAATCTGCATCAAACCTTTTGCACCTGCACCGGACTTACTGTCAGGTTTAAAGTGGCTTTCAGTACGTATAACTGCATATACAAGGTTATCATCCACACCATAAAGGTTACTGTACTTTTCTACAATCTGTGAATATTTCTTTGGGTACTGAATTTTTTTAATATCGTTTACCTTGTCATTAATAGAATCATTTCCACCAAAGATATGAAAACATAAAACTGTAACTAAGGCAACTATGGCTGTAAAGAACACCACCAAAATTAAGGTAGCACAACCACTCTTTTTCCTTTTTCTCTTGGGTTTTCTATTAATCATATTATAAACCTACTACTTGGTTTTAGATACCGAATTTTACAAAATAGCTTTTACAACACTTTCAACCTGTGACTTTACTTCATCAAGGCTACCGTTATTTTCAATTACATAGTCAGCCTTTGCTCTGTAAAAATCATCACTATGCTGAGCATTTATCCTATCCATAGCTTGTTCTGTTGTAATAGCGTCCCTAGAAATTATCCTCTTTACTCTGGTATCTAAGTCAGAGAGAATTACAAGGGTGTTGTTGCAAAATCTTTCTCCGTTACTTTCAAAAAGTACAGGAGCATCTAATATAAACTTATCGTAACCTTTGTGGGAATATTCCTCTATTTCCAAAAGTGCCTTTTCATATATATATGGATGAGTGATTTGGTTTAGCTTTTTAGTTGAATTTTCATCGACAAAAGCTCTTTTTGCAAGTAACTTTCTATCAAGCACATTATCTTTAACCACATCATCGCCAAAGGTTTCCTTTATTTTAGCTAATACAGGACTACCTTTTTCCATAATATTTCTTGCAATTTTGTCTGTATCTACTGTGTGGAAACCATACTGTGCAAACATTTTTGCAATAGTAGATTTTCCTGAACCGGTAGGTCCGGTTAATCCTAAAACATAAGCATCGGCATTAAAAATTCTAAAGGCTGATGAACGGATTAATCTGTTATAAACTGCAAGGGACACACCATCTGTTCTAGGTAAAGGAGCAAAAACCTTTTTGATTTTTTCTTCTTTATCTATCTTTCTAAGTACATCAAAAATCTTATGTGCATGGGACTTGTAGTCAGTTTTTGAACCTATTGGAAATGTTTCACCATTAATATATTTTTCATCTTCATCAAAGCAAACTACTGCTGTACTTTCGTCAATATCTCTGTTTACAAAGTCAACAAAGTTGTTGCCTCTGACCAAATACACTTGAGCCTTTGGAGCATAGTGTTTGTACTTCATTCCGGGAGAAGATGCTTTCTTGCCCTCAGCCAGTTTATGAAGAACTGCATCATCAACTGCAACTTCACCTAATACACTTTCAAGCTGTTCAAGTGTAATTCCACCGGGTCTTAAAAGTCTTGGTGGGTTGGTATCTAAAGTGACCACTGTACTTTCAACACCTACTTCACATTCACCACCATCAAGAATTGCATCAACCTTACCCATAAGGTCATTGATACAATGTTCTGCTGTAGTTGGACTTGGTTTACCGGAAATATTTGCTGATGGTGCTGCAAGTGGTTTACCTGACTTTTCTATTAATGCTCTGGCAGTTTTGTGGCTAGGGCATCTGACTGCTACTGTTTCAAGTCCTGCTGAAACCTCATCAGGAATACAGTCACCTTTTGGCAAAATAATTGTCAAAGGACCGGGCCAGAACTTATCAGCCAACTTCTTGGCATCTTCTGTAAACTCTTTATAAAGCTTAAGGTCAATAGCCATCTGTGGTGATGAAACATGGACTATCAAAGGATTATCCATTGGTCTGCCTTTAGCTTGAAAAATCTTTCTTACTGCCTTACCGTTTAAAGCATCTGCTGCTAAACCATAAACAGTTTCTGTTGGCATAGCAACAAGTCCACCCTCATTTATAATCTTTGCTGCAATAGAAATGTCCTCAATGTTATCCTTTAATAATTTAGTATCCATTTTACTTATTTTCCATACTTTCTTTTAGTTTTTCTGCTCTATCGTATGCAATCAAAGCATCTATAATCTCATCAATATTACCGTTTAGAATATCGTCAAGCTTGTAAAGTGTAAGACCGATTCTGTGGTCAGTTACTCTTGATTGTGGGAAGTTGTAAGTTCTAATCTTTTCACTTCTGTCACCTGAACCAACCTGACTTTTTCTATTTTCGGAAATCTCTGCATTTTGTTTATCTTGTTCAATCTTTAGAAGTCTTGACTTTAGAACCTTTAAGGCTTTGTCCTTGTTCTTGTACTGACTTCTTTCGTCCTGACACTCAACAACCATACCTGTAGGTAAGTGAGTAATTCTAATAGCTGATGAAGTTTTGTTAATATGCTGACCACCTGCACCTGATGAACGGAATGTATCAATCTGTAAATCATTAGGGTTAATATCAATTTCAACATCATCAGCTTCAGGAAGAACTGCAACAGTTACTGCTGAAGTATGAACTCTGCCTGATGACTCAGTTTCAGGTACTCTCTGAACTCTGTGTGTACCACTTTCATACTTTAGTTTACTGTAAGCACCCTCACCGTTAACCATAAAGGAAATTTCTTTGTAACCACCTAAGCCTGTTTCGTTAGAAGAAAGAACTTCAATCTTAAAGCCATGCTTATCGGCATACATGGAGTACATTCTGAAAAGGTCACCTGCAAAGAGGGAACTTTCTTCACCACCTGTACCTCCACGAATTTCCATAATAACATTTCTTTCATCGTTAGGGTCTTTAGGTAGAAGAAGAATTTTTAGTTCTTCCTCAATACCATCCAATGAGTCCTTTGCCTCATCCATTTCCATTTGGGCAAGTTCTCTGATTTCCTTGTCTTTTTCTGTTTCCAAAATTTCAAGGCTATCTTTAATTGTCTGTTGTGCTTTCTTGTATTCTCTATACTTTAACACAATAGGTTCAATAGACTTTACTTCCTTCATAATTTCATTAAACTTTGTTGCATCTGAGGCAACTGTTGGGTCATAAAGTCTGTTATTTAATTCATCATATCTTTTACTAAAAATTTCAATTTTATCAAACATATTATTCCCTGATTATCTTCTTAATATTTTTTTCAACTTTACTGCGAGGTATCATAATTTCGTGACCACATTTGTCACATCTTATCTTGAAATCCATACCTACTCTTGTAACAGTAAAAATTTTATTTTGACAAGGATGAGCTTTTTTCATTTCAATTTTATCATTAACTCTAACATCCATAAGTTTACACCCACCTTATTCAATATTTTTATTCATATAATTATATCATAATGTGCAATATATATCAAGAAAAGGCATTGCACAATTTAGTATTTTGTGTTAAAATCACTTTGGGTGAGAAAAATGGAATATAAAATCAAAACTAATTATACAAAAGATATGATAATCGGCTTTAAGAGATTTACTCTAAACAAAAAGTCTTTTCTAAAACCGGCAATTCTATACTTACTATGTATTGCAGTAATTGTATGTTCATTTATCTACAACAGAAAGTTTGAACTTAATTTTACTACAGTTATATATCCTGCAATTGCAATTATCGGTGGTATTATTATCACAATGGTTTACTATGTAAAACCTAAAAGTGATATTAGCCAACTTGAAAATAAAGAAGTTGAATACATATTTAATAATGAAGGTGTATTGCTTGGTGAAGATTTAGTAAAGTATGAAGATTTCTTTGGTATTTATGAAACTAATGATTACTTCTATTTCTTCATTACTGACGGTGAAGGTTTCTTAATTGACAAAGAAGTTCTGGACTTTGATTTAAAGTCAATTTTAGAAAACAGTAATATTAATAAGAAAAAGTTAAAATTACTTAAGAAAGCAAAATAAAAATTAAGTCCGTATTATTACGGACTTTTTTTCATAGATTTTTAATAATAGGTGACATATGAAAATTAAAATTTGTGGACTGACTTCTACTAAAGAGGCAGAATACTTAAATGAAAACAATGTTGACTTTGCAGGAATGGTAATGTTCTTTCCTAAAAGCAAAAGAAATATTAATGAAGAAAAGTCAACTGAAATTATAAATGCACTTGATGAAAGCATTAAGAAAGTTGCAGTTACAGTTTCCCCTACTTTAGAGCAAGTTAAGATAATTGAATACTTAGGTTTTGACTATATTCAAATTCATGGTAAGTTAGAAAACAGTATTATTGAAAGCACTGATATTCCAATACTAAAAGCCTTTAATGTAAAGGATATTGATGAATATGAGAATTTCAAAAATATTGACAAAATAAAGGGTTTTGTTTTTGATGCTCAAGAACCGGGAAGTGGAAAAACCTTTGATTGGAATACATTAAAAACATTTCCTAAAAGTGATAAATTGATGATACTTGCCGGTGGACTAAATCCGGATAATGTGGCTAATGCAATAAAGGTTCTGCACCCTGATTGTGTTGATGTTTCTTCCGGTGTTGAAAATGAAAACGGTATAGGCAAAAGCAAAGAAAAAATAAATATGTTCGTTACAAACGCAAGAAAAGTCAGCAATTAAGCCGACTTTTCTTTTTGGGATTTAAATATACGATTTAATGGGTTTGTTTTGAGTAAATTTTGTGTTTACTTTTCTACTTCAAAGCTAAGGTAAACATCATCTTCATCTGAATCTAAGTCATCATTGTAAAGCATAATGTCATCATCACGCTGTCCATCATCATTTAATTCTTCTGATGTACAAAGTTTTGAATTGACATTAATAGTTTCTTCTTCAGTTGTACCATCATTAAACTTTGCCTTAACAGTTACTTTAAGATCCTTTAGAAGAATATCAATAGCGTTCTTATACTGTTCCATATCAGCTTGTGGGATTAAACCTTTATCCAAAATTTGCTGTTCTGACTTACTCAATGAAGATGAATCTCCACAGATATCTAGAGAAACAAGTTTGTCTTTAGGCAAAGCTTTGTAACTGACAGTTTCAGATTTTTTATCAGTTTCTTCTGAATCTAAAGTTATCGAACCTCTGTTTACTGTATAAGTAATTTCGTCAATGTTATTACCTTTGCAGACAACAGGCAAAGTAAAGTCATAATGCCAAGTTTTATCATCACCTTGGCTAACTATATAACCGGAAGTGCCAGTAGTTACTTTTGAACCCTTGGTGTCAGTTTTATCACCATTAGCAACTTTTCTTCCGATTTCTGCTGCACTAACATTAAGTACAAAGCTATTCTTACTACCACTATTTTTACTATCATTAAACTGACCTACAGCAAATGTACTGCCAACTGCTACTGCACATACTAAACCTGCTGCCACAAATGCTAAAGGCTTTTTGATATTTCTCTTCTTTTCAATACTCACAACATTATCCTCCTTATTTACCTTATCATAAAGGCTTTTAATATTTTCTTTTCTTTCTTTTGGTAAGGTTGCTTTATCAAGTGCATTCTTGTAAATTTCTTTCATTATAATAACCTCCCTCAATAAGATTTTCCTTCAACTTATTTCTGCCTCTTTGTAATTTTGAACTGATAGTGTTTTGATTTTTTCCAAGAATTTCTGCAATTTCCTTTATTTTATATCCCTCATAATAATACAAGTAGATAATATTTCGGTAGTCCTTAGGTAGTTTCATAATTTCGTCCATTAGGACTTTTTCTTCGTCTGTATATGAAATCACCTGTGACTCAATAGGCACAGTATTTTTTCGGAAAAAGGATCGTCTTACATCAAGGCATTTGTTGATTGTCACTCTGATTAGCCAAGACTTTAGATGTTCAGAATCTTTGAAAATTTTACCCTTTGACTTTAGCAAAGAAATAAAAACTTCCTGAACAACATCCTCTGCATCAGCAATGTTACATAAGTTTTGATAAGCTATTCTAAAAATCATATCGGAGAATTCTTCAACAACTTTATTGTAATCATCTCTGGTAAGTGGATTTAACAATCTCTTAACCTCCTTTCATAAATAAAACGAATCAAAAGTTTCTTTTAGTGCAGTAAATTTAAAAATTTTTATTTTCTACAATAAAATTCAAACAATTCTATATTCTACATTATATTTTTTCTTTCTATTATAGCATAGTTCTTATTAAAAAAGTCAGCAGTTAAGCTGACTTTTCTTGTAATATTTAGTTGTAGCCTTTGGTAATATGTTTCTTCATAAAGACAAATTTAGGTTTTTCAATTTTGGTTATTGGTAAAGATAAATTTGATAAATTTGGGTTTGTAGTGCTATTTGATAGTTTCAACTAATATGGAATTGTAAATAAATTTACAATTCCAACCACTCCTTCCGTCTTTGCATA
>ERZ839741.395-NODE-395-length-58430-cov-7.297679_pt1 | contig 58430 bp, 64 predicted proteins | sample MGYA00519880_ERZ839741 | MGnify/ENA primary metagenome ERZ839741 (study PRJEB31850, sample SAMEA3708851) | human gut metagenome | biome: human gut; feature: human-associated habitat; material: faeces | place: China | collected 2014 ...
AAACAAGCCGCCACTGAGCCATGGACGGCGAATTGGCGGCGGTTGCGTCCGTTATCATTACGTGCATCAGAACATCTAGTACTTCTTAGTTTCAATACATCTTATATCATTAGAATCTGATACAGACATTTACACCCAAATCACATACAATTACCTATAGTATATCAAAAATAATTGTAAACTAATCATCATAATCCCGCAAGGCAATCTTTAATTCTTTCAACTCATCGCGAAGCACTGCTGCCTCCTCGAAGTTAAGCTCCATCGCCGCCTTGTTCATCTTCTTCGTCAGACGTGCGATCTCGGCATTCAGTTCCTTCTTCGTCATGGATTCCGGATCTTTCTCGCGTTCCTTCTTCGTTGTCACGTTCTCACCCGTATCCAGACTGATCAGATCACGGATATCCTTCTTGATACTCTGCGGCGTAATGCCGTGTTCCTTGTTATAAGCGTCCTGTATCTTCCGCCTGCGGTTGGTCTCGTCAATTGCATGCCGCATCGAATCCGTGATCGTATCCGCATACATGATCACATGCCCATCCACGTTACGTGCAGCTCGCCCAATCGTCTGTACAAGCGATGTCTCCGAACGTAAGAAGCCTTCCTTATCTGCATCTAGAATCGCAACCAGTGTGATCTCCGGGATATCGAGTCCCTCACGGAGCAGGTTGATTCCGACCAGCACGTCAAATACGCCCATCCGAAGATCACGCACGATCTCCAATCGTTCCAATGTATCAATATCGGAATGCAGATATTTGACCTTGATATCAAGCTGCTTCATATAGTCCGTCAGATCCTCCGCCATGCGCTTCGTCAGCGTCGTTACCAATATCTTATTGCCCTTTGCAACCTCTTTGTTGACTTCTGATACGAGATCATCCACCTGTCCTTCGATCGGTCGTACTTCTACTTCCGGGTCTAACAAACCGGTCGGACGGATAATCTGCTCGACGCGGTTCTCCTCGTGTTCCTTCTCATAATCGGACGGTGTCGCAGATACATATAAGATCTTATCGATCTTAGACTCAAACTCCTGAAAATTCAGCGGACGGTTATCCAGCGCTGACGGCAGACGGAATCCATAATCAACCAATGTCGTCTTTCTGGAACGGTCACCCGCATACATGCCTCGTACCTGTGGCAATGTGATATGCGACTCATCCACGATAATCAGATAATCGCCATCGAAGAAATTGAGCAGTGTGTTCGGTGTGGCACCCGGTTTCATACCCGCCAGTATCCGGGAATAATTCTCGATGCCCGAACAAAATCCTGTCTCCTGTAGCATCTCCATATCGAACTCTGTCCGCTCACGGATACGCTGTGCTTCTAACAGCTTGTCATTCTCCTTGAAATATGCCACCTGCTGCTTTAGTTCCTCTTCTATCTCCACGATCGCATGCTTCATCTTCTCCGGTGCAACAACATAGTGCGATGCCGGGAAGATACAGGCAAAGGAAAGTGCACGCTTGATCTCACCGGTCAATGGATCAAACTCCACGATCCGGTCAATCTCGTCGCCGAAAAACTCAATCCGGATACCATCCTCAAACGTCGATACCGGAAGGATATCTACGATATCTCCCTTCACACGGAAAGTTCCTCGCGCGAAATCCATCTCATTCCGCGTGTACTGAATATCGATCAATTGCCGAATCAGTTCATCCCGATCCTTCTCCATACCCGGGCGGAGTGAGAGCATCATGTTCTTATATTCTTCCGGATCACCCAGACCATAAATACACGATACCGAAGATACAACCACAACATCTTTCCGCTCGATCAGGGCAGATGTCGCGCTGTGCCGCATCTTATCAATTTCATCATTAATAGCCGAATCCTTCGCAATATACGTGTCCGTCGACGGCACATATGCCTCCGGCTGATAATAATCATAATACGATACAAAATACTCAACCGCATTGTGCGGGAAGAACGCCTTAAACTCACTGTAAAGCTGTGCCGCCAGAGTCTTATTGTGCGATATGATGATCGTCGGTTTATTTAATTTGGCGATGACATTCGCCATTGTAAATGTCTTTCCGGAACCTGTGACACCGAGCAGTGTCTGGCATTTTTTTCCTTCCTGAAAGCCCTTTACCAATCCTTCGATCGCCTCCGGCTGATCTCCGGTCGGTGCATATTCCGATACTAATTCAAAATGATCCATGATAGATTCTCTCCTTTTACTGTGCTTGAATCATTTTCTTTTAATGTTTTTGTTACCCACTGCCGAAAGCGCGTGGCTTTCTTAGAATTTATCCTAACTGTTTATAACACATATCATTCTACCACATCTTCTTTTATTTGTATAGAACAAATGTTCTTTCCCGATAAAATGCACTCCGATCTCCATACTATTGACTTCCACACACATAAAAATAACGGAAATGCCCTGCACTCCCGTTATCCTCTGCGTTTTCCATTCTTTTTATTCGTTACACTTCGTAATCCATGCACATACGCACATCTGTATATGGACGCACATACGTATTTGCAACTTCTACATGCGCCGGATGCTTCTGGTAGCCCTTCAGCATTTCCTCGTTTTCCAGCGTTGTGTCAAGCATAACCTCTGCATTCGAAGATGCAAGCGGATTTGTTCTTACATGCACCTCAAGAAGTCCAGGCACCTTACCTGCCAAGCCTTCCAGATGCTCCTTCATATTTGCAAGGATCTCTGCCTTCTTGTCCGCGTCTGTCTCTTTCAATGTCCACAAAATAATATGTTTAACCATAATTGCCTCCTTGATCGTATCGCTTATCTGTATAAGAAATAGCACAGGATGTCCCGGCTGTCAACCAATTTTATCGTTCTGCTCATATGCTTTGCGCATCTCCCGGATTCCCTCGATCATTTTCACAAGATAATTCATTTCCTCTATGGAGAAATCACGTGTCATCGTCTCAATCCGCATCTGACTGCTGGCGACATCATCTTCCTCCAGAATATAATCTGCATTTACATGCAGATATTTACACATATTCCGAAATATCTCACACGAGAAACCTTTTCTTCCGCTCTCAATCTCATACAGGAATTTGGAGGAAATGTTGATCTGCTCCGCCATATGCTCTCTGGTTATCTTCTGCCGTTCCCGTTCACTCTGAAATTTTGCTCCTATGCGCTCATAAAAAGCACGATCCTGCATGTTTTTACACCTCGTTTTCCACTGTGTCTATATATATTGGCAAACTACTCAGGACTTCTTCCCCCGCTTTCGTTCCTGAAGCATCATATATATCAAAATACCTAAAATCAAAACGACAAGCGTCAGGCATCCCCATGCAAGATATAGTTTTAACGACATTAGCACCACTTTATGCATACCCTCGCTTTTCGCAACAATCTGTTTTTATTCTCACATATTGGGTTTTTGCATAAAACTAGCTAAAGTTCCTTTTGATGCAACTATGGGTATAAAAAATCCCTGTTCCGTTTTCGAAACAGGGACTCAAATTATATATCATTTTTAAATTATACAGAAGGCTCTGTATATTTCAGTACAACCGCTGAAATCGGTCCAACTGTAATTTTCAACTTGTTATTTGCAACGACATATTCTGTCTCATCCATCTGATAGCCACTCTCCGTCGTCGTGATACAGGCTTTCATCACCGCACCATCCTGTACACCAAGTCTGCGCACATGCAGGTTCAGCTCATGTGGTTCGTAATCATTGTTCAAAATCACAACTACTGCCTCGCCCGGCAGGAACCGTCCATAGCTGACTACCTTATATTCACCATGCAGGAACATCACAGATCCCTTCATCAGCGCCGCACTGTCTTTGTGTACCTTGATGACATCACGGTGGAACTGAATCAGCTCCTGATCCTCTCTGCCCCACGGATATCCACGCCGGTTATCCGGATCGGTCCAGCCGCAAAGTCCGGCTTCATCACCATAATAGATTGTCGGTGCACCCGGCCACGTCATCTGGAATACAACTGCCTCACGGAATACACCCTTGTTGATGTTCTCACCAGCGGCCTCCGGTCCCATCGTATGGATTCGTCCAACACGGCGATTTGTACGTGTCAGGAATCGTGAATGATCATGATTGGACAGCTCATTCATCGCGATTTCCAGAGAGTTCTGATTAAACCGCGACATATGGTGGCGCAACGCACCAGTAAATGCATCTGGATTTCCAAGCAGGTCACCGCGGAACTCATCACTGTGCTTCTCCACACCGGTCAAAAACCATGTAATCGGCTCCATAAATGCATCGTAGTTCATAACGGTATCCCACTGATCGCCCAAAAGCCATGCCTTTGGATCACCATAATGCTCCGCAAGGATCAGTGCATCTGGATTTGCTTTCTTCACTCTTGTCCGGAAATCACGCCAGAAACGATGGTTAAACTCTTCAGTATAACCAAGGTCGGCAGCCACGTCCAGACGCCAGCCATCCACGTTGTACGGCGGAGAAACCCATTTTTCACCGATACGCATAATATATTCATATAATTTCTCAGATTCTTCGTAATTTAATTTCGGAAGAGTATCATGTCCCCACCAGCCATTGTATGTGCCGTTGTATGGCCACTGCCAAGGGTCCTGGAACTTGAAGAAACTTCTGTACGGGCTCTGATAATCCACATAAGCGCCCTTCTCATATCCCTCCTGATTCTCGTAAATACATTCTCGATCCAGCCATTTGTTAAAAGAACCACAATGGTTAAATACACCGTCCAAGATTACACGCATGCCGCGCTTATGAATCTCCTCCACAAGCTGTGCGAACAACTCGTTGCTGGCCTCCAGATTCGCCTTATCTGTCACACGCATAATATACTTGCTGGCTTCCTTATTGACCTTGCAGCCCTCCGGCAGACATTCTCCGCCATCCTTGACGATCTTTCCAAAATGAGGATCTACATAATCGTAATCCTGAATATCATATTTATGATTGGATGGAGAAACAAAAATCGGATTCAGATAAATGACATCCACGCCAAGTCCCTGCAGATAATCAAGCTTATCCATAACACCCTGCAGATCACCACCATAGAAGCTGCGGACATCCATATTGTCCGGATACTTAAACCAGTCCTTGACCTTGCGCGTGCCTTCCCCGATATAGCAGTACTCGTTGTCCTCGACATCATTGGACGGATCTCCATTGTAGAAACGATCCACGAAAATCTGATAGAACACAGCACCTCTCGCCCATTTCGGAACCGAGAATCCCGGCGCAATCTGGAAATTATAATCTGGATTCAAATCCTTCTGTGTGCCAAGCTTGTTATAATAGCAGATAACATTCCCAGCAAGCACCATATAATAATAGTCTATGTCATCCGTTACCTCAGAAATGGTATATGCATAATAATCAAATAACTCGTCACTGCTTTCCACCTGCATGTTACAACGCTCCCCATTGTAAACCAGATAGACAGCATCTACATTGTTTCTTCCTGTACGGAACCGCAATGTCACCGAATCTCCAATCTTTAACTCTGCCGGATGCCGGTAGCTATCCGTTCCGTCCGCAAACAATGCACCGAAATTCAATGCAGTCTTTGTATTATATACATACTGTAATACTTTGAGAGCCTGTCTCTGATTCTCCACCATCAAGAGTATCCTCCCTAATTCTTTTTTGACGACTATCTATTATTTTAATACAGGACAGGAATTTACACAATAAAAAATTAAAAATAGAAAGGGAAAAGGACAGCCAACGATCGGCTGTCCTTTTCGGAGAAGGTATTTTGTTACTTTGGGGTGTAGCAAAAAACTATATAATGTATTGGGGGGTTACAAGTATTATTATACATATAAACCCTAAAAAGTCTGCCCAAACATTTAATTTTTTTCAGATTTTTTTTGTGCATATTCTCTTGAATCATGTCGCAAAAATTCGTTTTTTGTCGTCTTTTTGTGCATCTTGCACAATTCCATAGTTTCTATCACTACATTTTTCACAATCGATTACAGATTCAATCCGGTTGTATCCAGTCCATCCGGATAAGTTTCTGTTGGACTTACTTCAAAAAGTGCTTCAAATTCTGCACGGTTGATACGTTCTTTCTCCAGCAAAGCAGCTGCACAACGATGCAATACGTCAATATGACTCTCGATGATAAGCTTTGCTTCCTGATAACACTCATCCATAATTCGGCGCACTTCCTTATCGATCATCGCGGCGACCTTCTCGCTGTAATTTCTCGCATGTCCGAGATCTCTGCCAAGGAATACCTCTTCCTCGCTGTTTACCTCGTAGTTAATCAGCCCAACCTTCTCAGACATACCATACTTGACAACCATCGCCTGTGCGGTCTGGGTTGCCTGCTTGATGTCTGCAGAAGCACCGGTTGTGATATCGCCAAAGATCAGTTCCTCTGCGATTCGTCCACCAAAGCTGACCATGATATCCTGCAGCATATGCTTCTTCGTCATAAACACATTATCATTCTCCGGCAATGGCATCGTATATCCGCCAGCACCACGTCCATTTGGAATAATGGATACAAGATGCACCGGTCCAACCTCGCTCAGTAAATGGAACAAGATCGCATGTCCACTCTCGTGGTAAGCGGTAATCTTCCGCTCCTTCTCCGGTACAAGACGGCTCTTCTTTTCACCGCCAATTCCAATCTTGACAAAACACTTGTCAACATCTTCCTTCTTGATAAACTGCCGATTCTGTTTAGCTGCACAGATAGCTGCCTCATTCATCAGGTTCTCCAGATCCGCACCAGCAAAGCCTGCAGTTGTTCTTGCGATCTCATGCAGATCGACATCATCAGACAACGGCTTGTTTCTGACATGGACACGAAGGATCTCCTCACGTCCCTTAACATCCGGTCTGCCGACCATAACCTTACGGTCAAAACGTCCCGGTCTCAAAATCGCTGGATCAAGAATATCCACACGGTTTGTCGCCGCAAGCACAATGATACCTTCGTTCGTACCGAAACCATCCATCTCAACAAGCATCTGGTTCAATGTCTGCTCACGCTCATCATGACCGCCACCAAGACCAGAGCCACGCTTTCTGGCAACCGCATCAATCTCATCGATAAACACGATACATGGTGCATTCTTCTTTGCATCCTCAAACAGATCACGCACACGGCTCGCACCAACACCGACGAACATCTCGACGAAATCCGAACCGGAAATCGAGAAGAACGGAACACCAGCTTCTCCGGCAACTGCCTTTGCAAGCAGTGTCTTACCTGTTCCCGGAGGTCCCTCTAACAGAACACCCTTCGGAATACGTGCACCCAGCGTGTTATATTTCTTTGGATTCCGCAGGAAATCTACGATCTCCGCCATATCCTCTTTTTCTTCTTCCAGACCAGCGACATCCTTGAATGTATACTTCTGATCGTTCTCGTTTGACATATGTGCCCGGCTCTTGCCAAAGTTCATCATCTTGCCGCCACCGGCACCACCACCGCCACCGGCACCAGACATATTTGCCATAAATATCATAACAACGACCAGCAATACTACAATAAGCACGACTGTCGGCAACCATGTCCAGACGTTGCTCTGACCACTGACATCATGCAGCTCCAGGCGGATATTTCCGTTTCCTTTGCTCATGATAATCTGCTGCACCTTATTGACATCCGACACATAGAATTCTTTTTCTTCGTTTGTCTGACGATACGTGATGTATACCGTTCCTGTCGGTATCTCCTTATTCTGATAGATCTCAACGGAGCCTATCAAATCCTCGGATACTTCTGCCTGAAAATCGACGATCGTATAACCGGAATCTGTCTTTGAGTTTTTGTTCATGTACCAAATAATGCCACAGAACATCGCAAAGAACAGAATCAGGTAGATTCCGAGTCCTTTTTTTAATCCCTTCATGCTATGCTCCCTTCTGGATAAATTTATGTATTACTCAGAAATCACACCGATATATGGAAGATTTCTGTATTTCTGTGCACAATCAAGACCATATCCTACAACGAAGCGGTCTGGAATCTCAAATCCGGTGATGTCCGGCTCCAACTCTACAACACGGCGATCCGGCTTATCCAGTAATGTGACTACCTTAAAGCTTGCCGGTTTGCGCTCCTTCAATATATTGATGAGATAAGAAAGTGTACGACCGGAATCCATAATATCCTCAATCAGTACCACGTCTCTTCCCTCGATACTCTCATCGAGATCCTTGATCATCTTTACAACACCGGAAGACTTGGTATCATTTCCATAGCTGGAAACAGACATGAAATCCATCGTCACTGGTACAGTCAGACGCTTTGCAAGCTCACACATGAAGAACACGCTTCCCTTTAAAACACCGATAATATGAATCGTCTTTCCCTCATATTCCTTGCTTAACTGCTGTGCGATTTCTGCAATTCTTGCCTCCACAGTTGCCTCATCAATCATAACATCAATCTTTTGTTCCATTCTGATCTCCTTTGCTTTCATACTGTATTTTCATAATTTTGTTTGTCTGCTCATCCACATGATACGCTGGCGAAAACCGCAGTCCAACTACCCATACGATTTCCTGTCCGCATGCAAGCACCGGCCATCCTGCCCGTTTGATCCGGTCGATCTTCGCATCGATAAATACACGCGACAGTTTCTTCGTATTTCCAGCTGTATCAATCACGATATAATCTCCGTCTTCCGGTGTCCGGACACACAGAGTACCTTTTATTTTAGCATAGTCAATGAATTTCGTATAGTTTTTTTTCGGAATTGGTTCCGTAAAAGTAAAATCCTCAATGGATACGGAAAGTGTTCCCTTATCCGGGATTTCATAATCACCTGCCTGCGCAATCGCAAACCGGTAGTCCGTCATTATCTGCACCTTATCCGAAAGGATCAGCTCCCCATAATTTCTTCTCGCATGGATGCCATATGGAAGCTGTACACTGCTTCCAGAATCCTGATAGATCAGTGCCACAACCGCCTGTATATGCCGCCGCGTAATATCCTTCTTGCGCTGTGCGACCTGTCCGATTGCTTCCCATACAATATGCTCCTGCAGCACCGGTCCTACTTTATACAGTTCTGCAATCGAAAGTGTCACCGTTCTGCCAAAGGCATCCTCATCCTCTGTTGTATCGCATTGTTCCATCGCCTGCGTATGAATATAGTCATAACTTTGTGCCGCATCCTGCGCCAGCTGGCAGATATGCTCCACTGCCCGGTCATTTAATTCCCTCATCACTGGCAATATACTGTGACGGATCTTATTCCGTGCATACGCAAGCTCAGCATTTGTCGAATCCTGACAGAAATCCTGTCCACATTCTTCCAGATATGCTTCAATTTCCGCACGCGACACACCAAGCAGCGGACGAATGATATTTCCCCTGCTCGCCGCGATTCCGGCAAGTCCGTTCAAACCACTGCCACGAAGCATATGGAACAACACTGTCTCCGCAACATCATCCTGGTTGTGCGCGACTGCGATCTTATCGAATTTCAGTTGCATGACCAGCTCTTCCATACACTGATAACGGTACTCCCGTCCCGCTTCCTCAACGGTCATATTTCGTTGCTTTGCATACGCCGGAATGTCTTTCCGATATTCCTGATACAGAAAGCCAAACTTTGCACACAAATCCTTTGTAAATGCCGCATCATGCTCTGCCTCCGCTCCCCGGATGCCATGATGCACATGCACCACAACAATGCCTTGCGAAGGGATATGCAACACTGGCATAAGCGCCTTTAACACGCGTAGCAGGCACACGGAATCCGCACCACCCGACACACCGACTACCAGTCGATTTCCCGGTTCGATCAATCCGTGTGTCTGTATATAATTGTAGACTTTTTGCTCAAAATAATTCATACATACTCCGTCATTTGTCAGTTTTTACCATCCTTATATTAGCACAAACGATACCTTTCGTATAGCGATTCACAGATTTTTCATGACCTTGCACACAATAATCGTTGCATCATCCTTCAATCGTTTTCCACAGACGCTTCGGATATCCTGGATGACCGCCTCCACCACAGTCTCTGGCTCCTCATCCTTCAACGCTTCCAGCAGTGTACGCATATAGTCGTCTTTATTTTCAAACAAAATACTGTCCAGCACGCCATCGCTCACCATGACAATCAGATCGCCGGCATAATATTTCTTACTGCTGCACTCGCATCCAGCATCCTCCATCACCCCAACCGGAAGCGATGTCGATTTGATACACTCCATCCAGTTTCCCCGGCACACATAAGTCGTTGCGGCGCCGTATTTTACCAGATGTCCAACTCCTGTGTACAGATCCAGCAACAACATATCCAGTGTTGTAAAATGCTCTCCCTTATTCTTCTCTGCCAGATACGCATTCACAAGCCGCACTGCCATCTCCTGTTCAAATCCGGTCATGACAAGTTCCTCGACCGCGGAGAGCAGCGCTTCACTGTCTTTCGCCGCCTGCACACCGTTTCCCATGCCATCAGCAATCATCAAAAGCGCCTGTCCATTCTTCAGATTCCCAATATAAAAATTGTCTCCCGATATCACATCTTCCTGACAGGAAAGTCGACGGGCGGCAGTCTGAATGCGGAACGCAGGCTTCTGATTTAATATAACAAGGTCATAGCTCCGTCCAACCATCTGGCGGCTGTCCTCCCCGATCTCAAACGGGATTCCCGTCTCCTTGCTTGCAATCTTGCGCACCGCCTCTGCGCCGACCAGTCTGCCACGTCCCACGCGGGCATCCGCATAGAGCTGGTATCTGCCATTCTGCGCCTTTAAGAGCGTCAGCGATTTCACATGTACGCCCATCCTGCCCAATTCCGACACGATCGCCGTCTCCGCATCCTTACGCATCGCAACAGGGCTGTCCAACTGCTTTGTAAAATCCTCCAGCATCGTTCCGATCTGTGAAAACCCAATCCTCTGACCCTCCGTCCCTGCAAATGTATAATCAATCCGTTTCAACGCATCCGAGAAACTCCGCACGCGTGAAAGCGTAAGCTTGCCCCATTCTGCCCCGGAAAGTGCCATGGCATCCCCCTGCGTACGCACTTGCACGAACAGGCGTCCCGGTAAAAAAAACAGCACAAACACCGCAGTCGCAATTGCCTTGATGCCAGCCTCAGAGAGCATCTGCGGAAACGCAAAATATCCAAGCAGACAATCGCTCGCTACAAAAATCAGAATACTTCCGTATCGTCCCATATGCAGAAATTCGGTCAATCCATTTACCAGCACGGCAAGAAATACCCACGCGGCAAGCATCTGCATATCATCTGTCCGGAGGGCATAGATGGCACCAGAGATTGCCGCCCAGGAAACGCCAGCCGAAAATCCAAACCGATACGATACATAGAAAATTGTAAACAGGCACACGCTCGCAAGCACCTCGACGACTCCGCCAAGCTGAACCGGCATCCCGGCAAGTACGGTTGTTGCAAGAATCAGCACCGCAAGCATCGTCTGGGTGTCTGTTAAAAAAAGGAGCTTATCCCCACTCAGATTCCGATAAGAAAAGCAATACGCTAACATAAAAGAAAAAACGAGCGCACCTTCTGCGCACGCCAGAGGGATTCCGATTGCCCCTGGCAGCCAGAACGCCGCACCGATCTGGAGAACGATCGTCTCCAGTCCGACAAGGACAGACAACAGAAACGAACGCGGATACAATAGTTGCAACTTTCTGACGCGTACAAGCACAGCTGCCATCACCCAGATCAGTGGATAGATCATCTGTCCCTGTTTCTCAAAACCACCCTGCTCAAAAAATGCGCCGAGCAATCCGAGTAGCAACATCCACGGACTTCTCCCGCAGGCGCTGCCCGCACCAATGATTGCCGTCCCAAATGGTGCTGTGCCAAGCAGACTGCAATGTCCCACACAATATGCAATCAGAATATCTGCAATACCAGAAAAAAGCTTCGCCACTTTCATTTTCTCAATCCCCTCTACCCGATGGTTTCCGTCTGTTTCAAATTTGCCATACAAGTTTATACAATTCTTCCGACTGTGTATGTCTAACAGTGACAGCTGGGAGATAAAATTTATAGACATTTTTACGCAAAAAAGCTTCCGGCAATCTACCGGAAGCTTTCTGTCTTCTTATCTCTGATTCATTTATTCTGCCGGACGGATAACCAGCTCATCTGGTTTCACTAACCCGAGCTTGTCCTTTGCCACGTCCTCTATATATTCATTCGTCTGCATATATTTCTCCTGTGCATCGAGGTTCGCCTGCTCCTGCTTTGCCTCTTCGACCTTCAACTCCATCGTTTTCTCGGTCTCTGCCAGCTGCTTACTCTTCGTGTGCAGACTTGTCGCACGCACAATCGAAGTCACACATATAAATATAACCGCCGCAACAACCAGAAATGTGATCACCGGCGACTGACGATATCGAACTGATTTTTTTGTACTGCTTTTTGCCATTTCCATACCCACTTTTCATACCTAAAGATATTTACATTTTACCCTTATTATCGCTATTTTTCAACAATTTCTTGTGCTTTTTCGCGGATTTTTTTACCTTGTACAAGATGTTGTTTACAGATTTTAACAAGGTACAACTTATAGTGTAATGGAACAATACAACGCCAAACAAAATGCCAACCGCCATATACCAGTGCAGCACACCATCCCCATATACGTGGATGCACTCCAACGTCACATAGGTCCAGATCAGCCAGAAGCAGACATCTTCCATTGCTATTAAAATTGAATTATGAGATACCACGCGTCGAAATACACGCAAAAGATCATACGACAGTGTGAGGGCGATTCCCACGGCAACACTCATGATAAACATGGCACCCTGTCGTATCAATACATCTGTCAATTATCGAAACAGCCGTTTGGCGATCGCCGCGGCTTTCTTCTTTCCCTTTTTGTCCGAATAAAGCATCCCCTGTATCGTTCCGGTCAACTGGAGTTCACCCTTCTCCATATCCAGCTTCTCTGCGTGCAGATTCTGCCCCTTGATGGCAAGATGATCTGCTGTTGTTTCTACCTCAACAAGCTCCGGTTCCATCGATATCACCTTTTCCAGTCCGGTGAGGCTCATATGTGCGCGTTGTGTAATATGTATCATATGACTTTCCATGTATGCTCCTGCACACTTGTTATAGCATAAATATATGCAGGCACTCTGCGATTTATGAGCCTTCTACCTTCCATCAGAGATATTCAAACATCTCTTTTGCATCTTCCTTTTTCGTAGAATCCGCGATCATTGTCACCTTAACCTTCACGGATTTATTACCAAACGATATCTCGATCACATCGCCAAGCTTCACATCATAGGATGCTTTCACGACTTTATCATTGACCATGACTCTGCCTGCATCGCATGCATCATTTGCTACGGTACGACGCTTAATCAGACGCGATACCTTTAAATATTTGTCCAAACGCATAGCACGTTCCTCCTTACTTTCCTCTCATATGAAAAAGCTGCCGCAGCATGCGACAGCTTTTCACTCTTTATCGAAAAATCTTTTCGGATAAGAATCAGATTAGTTTAAAGAATCCTTTAAAGCCTTACCAGCCTTGAACTTAGGAGACTTAGAAGCAGCGATCTTCATTGTCTCGCCTGTTCTTGGGTTACGTCCCTCACGAGCAGGTCTCTCAGCTACTTCAAATGTACCAAATCCAACTAACTGGATCTTCTCACCATTCTTTAACTCTTCTGCTACTGTCTCTGTGAAAGCCTTAAGTGCCTTCTCAGCTTCTGTCTTCTTAAGTCCAGCCTTCTCAGCCATCTTTGCAACTAATTCATTCTTGTTCATCGAAATTTCCTCCTATAATAAAACGATGTTTCCTGACCACATCCCCCGCGGTCGAATCTTGTTTTTATCAGCTTTGCCAACAAAGCCCTACGCATATTTATACCTTGTTGCCCTTTGTTTGTCAAGGAAAAAAGCCAAGTTTTTGGCACTTTTTGGGAATTTCGATGTCAATTTTACCCTTCCATCTGTTTCCCAAGGAATTTCGCTGCAATCGCCGCCGCTTTCACCTCAGATTCGCCGATTTGCCTGCTTCCTTCCCGGCTGAGCAAAATTACCGCGCCAATAGCATCGCCCTCGCAGATGATCGTCTGCACGATCTCTCCATCATACTCATTATCTCCGTGCCCGAGAATCCGGATAAACTTCTTTTCACCTTTCCGCGCCAGAATCGCTTCCCGGTCATTGATCGCATCCTCCAGTTCCCGGTGCAGGGATTTGCCGAGCAGATCCTTCTTGGAGATTCCCGCGACCGCGATGATCTGATCCCGGTCACAGACGCACACGCCACAACCAAGACTTGCTGCGATCGCATCAACATACTCCTGCGCAAATGCAGAAAGCTCTCCGATTGGTGAATATTTTTTCAGGACGATCTCACCATCCTTGTCGGTAAATATTTCCAATGGATCGCCTTCCCGAATCCGTAACACGCGCCGGATCTCCTTTGGAACGACAATTCTGCCAAGCTCATCGATCCGTCTGACAATTCCTGTTGCTTTCATTTGATTATTTCCTCCTGTTCTCCTGACATACTTCCATTTTTGTACTGTATGGGTAGTATGTGGAAAATCGAAAGAAATATTCGATTCTTATTTGAACAAATTAATAAACTTTTTTATAATACCTTGATTAACATTTTCCGAAGTTTTGCCATAGATTCCTCTTTATTTTACTGCAGTTTACGGATTGCATTCACAGTAATGTCATACTGCTCCTTTACTTTTTCAAACATCACATCTGTACCATCTAACTCTTTTGCACGAAGCTTCTCCGTCAGCGCTGAACTTACCTCATACAGCTTGTCAAATCCGAGATTGACACAGACACCTTTGAGCGTGTGTGCTGCACGAAATGCACTGTCCACATCCTTCTCCTTAAGTGCTGCCTCCAATGTCTCATAGGACTTGTCGTTCAAAAATCTGATTGCAAACCGCTGCACCATCTGCTCGCTGCCGAGACGGCTCAATACCTCATCGAAATTTGATCCCATCTCCTCATAGCATGCTCTTACTTCCATTCCTGTACTCCTTTCATGTCACTAAATGCTGTCTCTGGATTTAACCCGTATTTCTCTATAATCTTCCTTGTTGTTCCATCTTCCTGCATCTCATTCAATGCCTGTGCCAATTTCCCAATCACTTCGTTATCGCTTCCCTTTATAAACGCGATTCCAAGTTCTGAATTATACAAACTCTCGTCCAGAATCCGGTAAGCATCCGGATCGGTCTCTACAAATGTACGAAGCGCACTTTCATGCCCGGCAATCGCATCCACATATCCTTTTCTGAGACTCGCGTAAATCTCATCCATAGAAGAAAAGCTGAACAGATCCCCCACCTGTGGTGTCGCCGGATTATCCTGATTTAAAAATTCCCGTTCTGGTTTACTCGTCGCCTGTACTGCTACACGCGTTCCTTCAAGATCGGATAGTTGAAAAATATCACTGTCCGCATGCACCACAACAACCTGCCGACTGTTCAGATACGGTCCAACCCATGTATACTCTTCTTCCCGACCAGTCATCGTGAAGCTACCCCACAGACAATCCACGCTTCCTTCCTCCAGATATTCGTCCTTGTCCTCCCACACGATCTGTGTAAAGACCGGCTCGTATCCGATGCGGCGGCATGCCTCCTGCGCAAGCTCGACATCCACGCCTGCAAATTCACCATCCTCGTTGATATAATTAAACGGTTCATAGCTGTCACTGCCAATCACCAACTGCGGCAGTTTTGACGACTGCTGTGTGCCTTCTGTCGCGGTTGATCCACAGCCCGCAAGCAGTACACACCCCGTCATACATGTAGCTATAATCTGACGAAGTTTCTTCATTCTCATTGGTTCTCCCCCTCTTTTTTCTCCCTACAATATTTTCTTATCATCGCGAACATCTTCTGCTCATCGAGTGGCTTTGACAAATGTTCACTCATCCCCGCTTCTTTGCTCTGCTGGATATCGTCCGCAAATGCATTTGCTGTCATCGCTATGATCGGAATCGTCGCTGCATCTGGTCGATGCATCGCACGGATCTGCTGCGTTCCCTGAAAATCCTGCATTGTATTATCTTTACTATTATCCCCTTTTTCTGTCTCTGGCGCAAGTAAAAATCGAAACTCGATTGTAAAGGTCGTCCCCACGCCCTCTTCACTTGTAAAAGAAATCGTTCCACCAGCTCTTTCGCGATGGAAAGTCACACCGGCTGCGGCTGCCTGCGTCTCAACAAGCTCTCCCATCGTCTCTCCGCCATGCAGATGAACTCCAACACTCTCTGGAATGATCTGATATTGTTTTTCTATGTATTCGGTGTTTTTTCGTGCATATCGATAATGAATCATATGAAAAAATGATACAAACAGCAAATACAACAAAACCGCGTACGCCATTGTCGTTGTACGATATGTAAACATTTCGCCCGACGTATAAAATACATACAAATGATTGTCCTTGTAGCTCCGACGCATGACATACCATGTCTGTCCGTCCGACTTTATCTTCTGCATCGTATTATCCGTCCCAGCCCTGTTTTTCCGCTGTCTCTACGACTGTTCCTGAAATGGATTTATTTTTCTTTGTTTCATCATTGCTATTTATGATAGAAGCGCCATCAGTGATAATGATGGTCGCCTCCATCGTAAAGTTATTTCCTGATAATAACGTATCTAACGATAATTCGTTATCTACTTCCTTATAGCCGGTGACATCCTCATAACAAAGCACCAATCCCGGCTGATCTTTCCGCGCCACAACCGCATACGCATAGGTTTTCCCATCCATCTCCGCATGCGAGAGCACCGATTTATTTTTTTATGTAAGAATTTCCCGAACTTCCGTGGTTGACAAATAATCCTTCCACATGGAATACTGGTTCGTGTCCGACTCTCCGACCGCATTCAGGTTCTTATCTTACATGTTGCATTACAGTATAAACATCAAATCTCCATAAGAAGGCATTGGCCACATCTCCTTATCGACGATCATCTCCAATGCGTCGACTGGAGTACGAAGTTCTGTCATGGCTGGCATGATCACATCCAGACAATATCTTGCACGTTCCGGACCTTCTTCCTTCTTCTCGATCTCAGCTGTTACCTCTGCCAGATGATTAAGTGCCTCGTAGCTTTCTGCAAGCAGGGCTGATGTCTTCTCCAGAAGCTTCTCCTGTACGCTTACATTGTAAGTCTTGCCAGCTGCACGTACCTGGTTGACAGATTCTGCAAGTACGGTTGTGTATTTGACAACCGCTGGAATGATCTGCTTCGTTGCCATATCGATCATCGTTCTTGCCTCAATGTTGATTGCCTTCGCATAAATCTCATACTGGATCTCCGCTCTTGCCTCAAGCTCTGCCTTTGTAAATACCTTGAAATGCTCAAACATATCAATGGCTGCATCCGTCGTAAGCGCCGGGATTGCATCGACCATTGTCGGAAGGTTTGGAAGTCCTCTGCGCTTTGCTTCCTCCTGCCACTCCTTGGAATATCCATTTCCGCTGAAGATGATACGCTTATGCTTTTCTGTATATTCTACAATCAGCGCGTTTAACTCTTTGTCGAAATCCTCTGCCTTCTCCAGTCTGTCGCAGGCCTCTTCAAATGCCTCCGCTGCGATCGTGTTTAAAACGACGTTGCAGTTTGACAGAGAATCCTGGGAACCAAGCATACGGAACTCGAACTTATTTCCTGTAAAAGCAAACGGTGATGTACGGTTACGGTCAGTTGCGTCCTTGCGGAAATCTGGAAGCGTTGTAACACCCGTTGCAAACTTCTCACCCTTGATACTATGGGTTGCCTCTCCATTCTTCAGAATCTGGTCAAGCACATCCTCGAGCTGGTCGCCAAGGAATACGGAGATGACCGCTGGTGGTGCTTCATTGCCACCCAGTCTCTGATCGTTTCCGACATCGGCTGCAGATACACGAAGCAGATCTGCATGCTCATCAACCGCCTTTAAGATACATGCAAGTACAAGAAGGAACATTTTATTCTCATGTGGATTCTTGCCTGGATCAAGCAGATTAACTCCATCGTCAGAAGTGAGTGACCAGTTGTTGTGCTTACCGGAACCGTTTACCCCTGCAAACGGCTTCTCGTGAAGCAGGCAGCGCATACCATGACGACTTGCAACCTTCTTCAAAATACGCATCATGATCTGGTTGTGATCCTGTGCGATATTGACCGGTGCATAGATCGGAGCCAGCTCGTGCTGTGCCGGAGCAACCTCGTTGTGCTGTGTCTTCGCAGCGACGCCAAGCTTCCAGCACTCCTCATTGACTTCCTTCATATATGCACTGACACGCTGACGGATCGTACCAAGATAATGGTCATCCATCTCCTGTCCCTTTGGTGGCATCGCACCAAACAATGTACGTCCAGTGTAGATCAGGTCCTTACGCTTTAACCATTTTTCTTTATCAACAAGGAAATATTCCTGTTCGGCACCAACGGATGGTGTCACACGTTTTGCAGTTGTATTTCCAAATAATCTTAAGATACGGAGTGCCTGCTTATTAACTGCCTCCATCGAACGAAGCAATGGTGTCTTCTGATCGAGTGCCTCGCCAGTGTACGAACAGAATGCGGTTGGAATACAAAGGATCCCGCCTGCAGAGTCATGACGTACAAACGCTGGAGATGTACAATCCCATGTCGTATAACCTCTTGCCTCAAATGTCGCACGAAGTCCGCCGGATGGGAATGAAGATGCATCTGGCTCTCCCTGGATCAGCTCCTTACCGGAGAACGATAACAATACCTTTCCATTTTCCTTCGGTGCTGTGATAAATGCATCATGCTTTTCAGCAGTCACACCGGTCATCGGCTGGAACCAGTGACTGAAATGTGTTGCCCCTTTCTCGATCGCCCACTCCTTCATCTCGTGGGCTACCACATCCGCGATCTCCAATGACAATTCCTTGCCCTCTTCAATCGTCTCCTTGAGTTCTTTGTAAACCTTCTTCGGAAGTCGTTCTTCCATGACCGCGTCGTTAAATACGTCACAGCCAAACAGCTCTGTTACGTTTACATTTTCTTCCATGTTGTCTTCTAAACCTGTCCTTTCACGTTTCCTTAATTAATTTTGAAAGTTCTCCCCTTGTATTATTATTTTTTTTATAGTATATTTTATGAAGTTTGCTTTGTCAAACAATATAATAGGTAATATGCCGCTATTTTGAATCATCTGGCGGCATTTTTATTCAGGAGGGAAAATATATATGCAGCGAGAATCTTTCAAATCCCGCCTTGGTTTTCTGCTTGTATCGGCAGGATGCGCCATCGGTATTGGAAATGTGTGGCGTTTTCCATATGTTGCAGGGGAAAACGGAGGCGGTCTTTTTGTGCTCTTTTACCTGATCTTTCTGGTAATTATGGGGCTCCCGGTTTTAACAATGGAGTTTGCAGTCGGACGTGCGAGCCGCAAGAGTGCGGTGCTTGGATACAAGGCACTCGAAAAGCCCGGCAGCAAATGGCATATCCACGGCTGGTTTGCCATGGCTGGATGCTATCTGCTGATGATGTATTACACAACCGTATCCGGCTGGATGCTTTCTTATTTTTATAAGTTTGCCACAGGTGCTTTCCATTCCGGTATGGACACCGACGCGACATCTTCCGTATTCACAGATTTGCTCGGTGATCCGCTTCAGATGACGATCTGGATGGTCATTATCGTGGTCGCAGGATTTCTCATCTGCAGCCGCGGCTTGCAGAACGGATTGGAACGGATCAGTAAGTTCATGATGCTGGCATTGCTTGCACTGATCGTGATCTTAGTTGTACATAGTCTGACATTATCCGGTGCAAAGGAAGGCCTGAAGTTCTACCTTGTACCAAATGCAAAAACCGTATCCGAGGTCGGTCTTCGAAATGTGATCTCTGCGGCTATGAACCAGTCGTTCTTCACTCTGAGTCTGGGTGTTGCGGCAATGGAGATCTTCGGAAGCTACATGAGCAAAGACAATACGCTTGCCGGGGAGGGCGTCCGTATCTGTGCTCTCGATACATTTGTTGCAATCATGGCAGGACTGATCATCTTCCCGGCATGCTTCAGCTATGGCGTGGAAGTCGGTGCCGGTCCAAGTCTGATCTTCGTCACACTGCCAAATGTATTTGTAAATATGGCAGGCGGAAGAATCTGGGGAACACTGTTCTTCCTGTTCATGACATTTGCCAGCTTCTCAACGGTTATCGCTGTATTTGAGAACATCATTTCGTTCTGTATGGATATGTTCCATATCAGCCGGAACAAAGCGTCACTCATCAACTGCATCATCATCCTGATCGCGAGCATGCCTTGTGTCCTCGGTTACAATGTCTGGAGCAGTGTGCATCTGATCGGCGGTCGTGACGTACTCGACACGGAAGACTTCTTAGTTAGCAACCTGCTGTTGCCGCTTGGTTCACTCGTCTATCTGTTGTTCTGTGTTACCAAATGGGGATTTGGATTTGATAACTACATCGAAGAGGCAAATACCGGAAAAGGGCTTAAAATCAGCCGGAAATTAAAGCCGTATTTCCAGTTTATACTTCCGGTTTTGATTCTGATCATTCTGATTCAGGGATTGCTGTAGCCGGATCCGGGGAGATCGTTATACTACATTTTAAATAAAGCGAAAAGGATTTTACTGACATGGAAAAGCTCAAATATATAAAACCGAAACTTTTTAGCACTATGAAAACATATACAAAGGAACAGTTTGTGAAGGATATCGTCGCAGGTATCATCGTGGCGATCATCGCATTGCCTTTGTCGATTGCACTTGCCATTGCCTCCGGTGTCAATCCGGAGCAGGGTCTGTACACAGCCATCATCGCAGGATTCTTCATCTCCCTGCTCGGTGGCAGCCGCGTGCAGATCGGCGGTCCGACCGCAGCATTCGTTGTTATCATCTACGGCATCATCGCCCAATATGGCATGACCGGACTTACAATCGCTACTTTTTTGTCCGGTATCATCATGATCATCATGGGACTGTGCCATTTCGGCAATCTGATCAAATTTATCCCGAAGACGATCACGGTCGGCTTTACATTTGGTATTGCCATCGGCATCTTCGCCGGACAGCTCAAGGACTTCTTCGGTCTGTCCATGGGAGCTGTGGCCATCCGAATTTGTTGATAAATGCGCTGCCTATGCGAAAGCATTTCACACGATTGACTGGATGACGTTCGGTATCGGTATGCTCGCGCTGCTGATCCAGATCTTCTGGCCGAAGGTATCTGCGAAGATTCCGGGCAGCCTGATTGCAATTCTCGTAACCACACTGATTGTCCAGCTTGGCAAGCTTCCGGTTGCTACGATCGGCGATCTGTACACAATTAAGGCAGGCTTCCCGAAATTCGCCGCCCCGCAGCTTTCGTTCGCCCTCGTAAAAGAACTGATCTCACCGGCATTTACAATTGCAATTTTAGCTTCAATTGAATCGCTGCTTTCCTGTGTTGTATCCGATGGTATGATCGGTGGACATCACCGTTCGAATGCGGAGTTAGTCGGTCAGGGTGTCGGTAATATCATGTCATCTCTCTTCGGCGGCATCCCGGCAACCGGAGCGATTGCCAGAACCGCAGCCAATGTCAAAAACGGCGGACGTACCCCGATTGCCGGTATCGTCCATGCGATCACCCTGCTGTTGATCCTGCTGTTCCTGATGCCGTATGCATCTATGATTCCGATGACCTGTCTTGCCGCAATCCTGATCATGGTTGCCTACAACATGAGCGGCTTCAAGACATTTGGCCACATGATCAAAACCGCACCGAAAAGCGATATTCTCGTCCTGATCACCACTCTGCTTCTGACGGTATTCTTCGATCTGGTTGTGGCTATCGAGATCGGTATGGTCATGGCCGCATTCCTGTTCATGAAGCGAATGTCCGATGTCGGTGAAGTGAAACCATGAATCTACAAAGAAGATCTGGACAAAAACGAGATCTCCGAGCACACGGACCTGAAGAATGTGCCGCGTAACACAATGGTATATGAAATTCTCGGTCCGATGTTCTTTGCGGAGACAAATGACTACCTTGCATTTACACACGAAAAACACAAGAATGTTCTGATTCTTCGTATGCGTGATGTTCCGGCGATGGATATCACCGGGCTGGAATCACTCGAAGAGGCATACAAGACATGCCAGAAGAAGGGCATCCACTTACTGCTCTCCCACGTGAACGAACAGCCACGTCATGTAATGGAGAAGGCCGGTTTCGTAGAGAAGCTCGGCGAAGAGAACTTCTGTGAGAACATTGATGTTGCATTAGCAAAAGCGGCAACGTTTGATAATTAAACATTCTGCTTACCATAACAAAAAGCCCCGATTGCGTCCGTGGATATATTTCCAATCACACCGGACTGCAACAGGGGCTTTTGTATTATATAATTGCTTTGGTCTTCTCCATCACATCCTGCAGGATTTTCAGATTCTGCATGGTATCGCTTGTCTCCAGTGAATGGTTGGCGTTCTCGTAGACGTGCATCGGAACGCCCTGCGCTTCACTCATCTGAATCACCGCAGGCACATCACTCCACGGATCAGCCGTTCCGATAAATGCAACCGCATGCTTCGGTGCGAAGGTGTAGGTTGCCTCAAGCGGCGTGTATAAGATATGTCGAATATCTGCTGCCATTCCCGCTTCTTCAAGCTTCTGTGCATAGGCAGATGCGATAATCGTGCCAACGCTCTTCGATACAAACAGTACTTCTGCATACGGTGTAAAATCGACCTCGGCAAGCTGTTCTTCCGCCTGCGCATACAATGCATGGAAAGCTGCCTCCATCTTCTCTTTGTTCCCACGGATATTCCCCGCCTGATAATCGTATTTCAAAGCGATCTGCTCGTAGCCTGCCTCTCCCGCCAGCTTCCGGCTGTAATATAGGAGCGGCTTGTCCGCATGGTATCCGATTCCCGGAAAAAATATTGCTAATTTCTTCATAGATTTGTTCCTCGTTTTTCATTTTGATTTGGTATTAGAATTTCCCATCCGCATCCGGTTTTGGACCACTATCCGTGTTCATATAGGAATTATCATCATATAAGGTCTTCCAGCTTGTCTTATATATATTTAAACCATCACCCAAGTCTTCATTTACCGTCGGTTTTATATATATTTCTGGCGCAGAATCAACAAGATTCTGCACTGCCGAAAAACCTGTTTCAACTGTGTTATCAAACATGCTTAATGCCTTTTCATCATGAATAAAAATTATTTGATATGCACTTCTGCCTTCCCCATCTGCACTATATGTAATCTTTGCAATATCAAAGTTACAGGTTCCGCCTGCAATTCTCCATCTGATATTATAAACATATTTACACTCCAAAGCCTGTTCATTTTCAAAATTTATCTTTTCTGCATTTTCATATATGATTCCATCATTATAAAGAACCGCGCTCTGACCATTGTCTCCATACCCATAATTGCAGGTGAAAATCTTTACAACGTTTCCGTCACGCATCGTAAATACATCCCCAATATCCATTCCTCCAATCACCGCGTTCCACTGACCAATTATTAACTCATCCGTTCCATCCCCATCGAAATCATCAATCACATAAAACGCATCTTTATTTTTACTCTTATCTGTAAAATTCTCGCTGGCTTCATAGGTTGTTCCCTGTTCAATGCACTGTTTTAAGTCCGCTAACACCGCTTCATAGGAAGTATACTTCGTAATAATTTCGTTTTCTGAAGCATCTCCCATTGTCGACACAGCCGTCTTTTCGGTAGTCGACTGATTTTCTGTCACAACGTGATGCACACCAACGCCGATTGCTGCTACCATTGCAGTCCCAACGATACCGATTGCAATTTTTCCACCAATTGTACCAAAGATTGCTGCCACACCTCCACTCGTACCAGAAGCTCCGACACTTCCAGCCGCTGCACCCGTTGCTTCTCCCGCGGGCACACCAGCTCCAACTGAGAACGCACCATTTGACACAGCTCCGGTTGCAACTCCTTCTGCATCTACTCCGCTGATTGCTATCCCGCTCCCAACTGCCTGTCCAAATATGTCCGACAACCATCCCGCAATGCTAATCGTATCAATTCCAAGTGTATATCCAAGGAAATTCTGATATGCAATCCACATCCACGGCACTTCCGCCAAATGATATCTTCTGGTATTGGAATTCTCATTTTCCGAATCATTCACAGGCGCCGATGCAATTGCCTGCAAAATAGCCGTCCGTGTCTGACTCAGTGTATATCTGATATCCGAATCTTTACATCCCGTCTTCGCTATGATTTCTGGCACACTAACGCCAAAATAATAATAGTCCTGAAAAACAATCCGCTCCATCGGTGACAACGTAGTTACAATTTCCTGCACTCTTGTAACAAAAGAAGTATCCAAAACTGCATCTTCTGTTATAGTTAACGCCTCATCTTCCACCGCATAATCATAAAATTTCCCGTCTACCATCTGTTCATAAGTATTCTCAACAGAATCATTATGAAGCTCTGTCCATCTATTTTCCTTCAGATATCCCAGTGCCTCCTCATTTGCAAGCTCTGCCACCCATTGGTAAAACCCGTTGGTCTGTTCCAAGCTTGTCACATTCTGGTAGATTTTATCGTATATCTGTGGCACCAATGATGTCGCTACATTTGAATCATGGACAACTGTATGAAGCATCGTGTAGACTGTGTTTACTGTCTCGTTATAAAAGCTTTCATACCCTACAAAATCTCCGTTTTTAAATTTGTTAAGTTGCTCTGTAATGATTGGATTCATTTACTCCCTCTGATTGTTCACTTAAATGTTTTTTATTTAGAATTTTCCATCCGCGTCCGGGATTGACGGATCATCGTTCAGAATTGTTTCGTCCTCAAACATTGGTTTCCACGATAGTTTCTTATATGAATATGCTTCTTCCTGCCCTGCCCATGTTGATTCATCAATTTCCGTATACTGTAGACTTTGATAATTATCGTCTAATTGCTGAAGGAATGTATCATATGTAACCTGTATCGGTCCACTGAAATAATCTGGCTGAGCACCATAACCTAATTCGTAATATCTAATTACACCATCTCTTCCACGCAATTCTAATAAACATGTACAAGAATAATCATCCTCCAACGACGAATCATAATATACCAAATCATAATTTTGATCATCGGAGGCATGTACCGACATAACATTTCCTTCACTATAATAACAATTTCCATATCTGGCTTCAGGGTGGTACTCCCAATTACAGATATCTCGGATTTCTACCATTCTCTTCTCTGGATTCCAACAACCAAACAATAGTTCATCTTCTCCATCCTCGTCAATATCTTCCAGTGCATAAAAACTATTTTCCTTACTGTACGTTGTAATTGTGTAATAATCTGAATACTCACTTTTCCCGGTTGCAGCATAATCTTCCATCCCCGTTCTCGCCTGTTCCAGCATTACTTCTAATTGTGACTTTACCTGCTGCTCATCTTCGTTCTCCGGCATTGTCTCCTCTTCCGTTTGTTCTGTCTCAACTTCAGGTACCGGTCCATCCTCCCACATAAGTGCGCCACTGCCATCCTCTTCTTCTATTGCTACAATGTGTTTTTCCGGTTTTGCCGATGCATGATGGATTCCCAGCCCGATTCCTACAACCGCTGCCACTCCGACGACTCCAACTGCCACTTTTCCGCCAACCGTACCAAGGAATTTTGCAATCCCATGTGCGGATGCTTTCGCTACTGCACCTGTAGCTCCGCCTGCCTGTCCGGTTACCGCTGCACCTGCAGCACTACCTGCCTGTCCTGCAATACCACCAGCCTGTCCGATTACCGCAGATGTTCCTGCCACGCCACCAGCCTGCCCGACTATCGCGATTGCACCAGCCGCACTTCCTGTGATTCCGACATGCGCGATGCCCGTCACCTTTCCAATATAATTCTGGAACAAAATATACAGCCAAGGGGTATCCTTCAAGCTGAATTTATGCAAATTCTCCTGCTTTACCTCATATGCCGGTGCCTGTCCATGCGTTGTGATTGCTGAAAGCATGGCTGTCCGTGTCTGTCCGATGGTATGCTTTACCGCACGCGTCGTACATCCCGTTTTTTCTACGATCATTGGCACACTCTCGCCAAAATAATAATACGACTGGAATATAATCTTTTCCATCGGCGATAACGTCTCGATCACAGCCTGCACCTGCTCTGTAAATACGCGATCCTCGGATAATTCCTCTGTGATTGCGAGAGCTTCATCCTCCGCTGCATAATCATAGAACGGCATATCCAAACTGCTATCTGCTGATTCCACAGTCTGTGCATTTACAGAATTCATCTCTGGCTGCATGTCAGAGTTTCCTGTCGGTACAGCATTTCCCTTTAAGTACTCCAGAGCTTCCTCGTTAGCAAGCTTTGCACTCCACGCATAAAACGCCTCCGTCTGCGGAAGCGTCTGTACATTCGCATAGATTTTCTCATATACCTTCGGCATCAGTTCTGCCGCAGTGTTCTCATCTGGAATAATTGTGTGCAGCATCGTATAGACCGTCTGCGATGTCGCATAATAAAAGCTCTCATATCCGCTGAAATCTCCGGACTGAAATTTCTCAATTTGTTCTGTAATAATTGGTTCCATCTGTACTCCCTTTACTTCCCATCACCTTCAACGGTCCGATCACATAGGTAAGCGCACCCATATAGATCACCATCCCGTGTTCACATTCTACCACACTTCCCGGCTCCGGGTCCGCTAACTTCGTCCGGGTATCTTCATCCACGATCAGGAATTTGCTGCAGCCTCGCGAATCCATCGCCCGCCACGGCGCATCATAGTACCGCGTCCGGAAGAACGCCCACACCGTTGCCGGACTTACGACCGCATCCTCGCCGCCACCGAAGACGAACACATCCCCCGGCGAAACCATCACCGGCTTGACGCGCCCGTGCAGCCCGGAAGAGAGCTTCTTCTGATTGCGGATCGTACCGTTCTTCGGATTTTCATCCATGTAAAACCAGATACCATCCATATTCTGGAACCGTCCATGTCTGCGGCTGATCGTCGTTGCATGCATCGGGATATCCGGTGTATGCTCCTTCGACATCCGACCCACCTCCCAGACAACCTGATTGTCCAGCAAATAGATATTCAATTGTCCATTTTCAATTACGATTAAATTATTTTCCATCCTACCATATATCCGTATCAAGATCCGGAAGCTCCGCGAGAAATGCGTCGATCTCCGGCAGGTCAAGCTCCAGCAGCACCTTGCGCGCATAGCGGCATAACTCATCCGGATCGAACTCCTCGGATTCCGTATCAAGCATGTTGTTCAGTTCCGCATCATCCAGAATAAACAGGATCACACTTTCGAACAGGTTCTTCGCACACAAAGGCTCCATATGTGCCAGCGTAAGCATCTCGTCGATCTGCTCATGATCCATACTCAGATGCAAGCCCAGCGAGATAATCTTGTTCCGTGTCGGATACCATTTGTTCTGGCGTATCGCAGACACACACTGCCGCAGCGATGAAGACCAGCCCTGTCCCTCTGCCAGATTCGCCACACTCGACGAATACCGCTGGTAATTGATCGTCACATACATTTTCACATAGGCATAGAACTTCTGATATGCTGAGGAAAAGGTTGCGATATTGTCATAGATAAACTGCGTCAGGGCATCTGCATCCTCTACCTGTGATAGCCGTTCTGCAAACTGTGCCGTATTGATATCCGGGATTTCCATATCCGCATCCGCCGCCATGTTCTCCTTAATCTGCGACAATATGTAATCATAGGCGGTCAGTCCATACGCTTCCTCGCACTTCTCCGACTCGCGATTATCTACGCAGTCCATATCAAACCTGTGATTTAAAACGTAGATACACACACAGTCTTCCAAGCTCTTCGAATAAAGCTCCGGGTACTGCCCGTACCGTCGCAGAAGCTGGTTCATCTTCTCTAAGTCATACTCCGCCGCCATGCCGATTCGAAGAAATGTCTCGCGGTTCTTCGGGATCGCTCCCTTGCACCATTTGTCGACTGACACCCGGCTCACGCGGCACCGCTTCGCAAATGCAGACTTCGTGAGTCCGCTCTCCGCAAGGATTTCCTGCATCTTCTGCATCCACAGCTCCTGCTGTGACTGCAGCAACGGAAAGATCCGCGCTTTCAGTTCTTCGAGGTCCTCACATCTTCCGATCTCTTCTCTTATAAATCTTGTCTCATAATCATTTTCTTCCATACATCATCCTGTGAGATGCCTGTCACAGGCATCCGTTTACTCCATCGACTGTTCCTTGTACGCCTTACGGATCGGAATAATTGGCAACGCCATAAATACGAAAATCGAAATAAAAAATGCAACCAGACCGGTCACGATATCATACGGAAACGGCAGAATGATCCAGCCCCATTTTGCAATCTTTCCCGCCATCTTCACTGCGGTTTTGATTCCGCCGAAGAAGTATGAGATCAATCCGATCATCACACCATATCCACACATCGTTATGCTCCATCTGCTCTGTGTGGCGAGGTTGATTACGAACCCCAATACTGTCATACAAGTTGCTCCAAGTGCAATATACTGCGCAATTTCCAATCTTTTCATTTTTACCTCTCCTTTGTTCGTTTGTTTTTCAGCTCTTGCTGATGTCCTTATATTACACGAACAAAGGAAAGGCGTTTTCAGGCAAAGTTTACACTTGCCTATGCATTTCTTCCAAACTCAAATGCTTTGTGGTTTAAAGCACGGAACTTCTCCGCAACGATTGCGTCGATTGCTTCCTCCCATGCTGCTTCCGGAATCTCCGGAAAATACTTCGAAAGTCTTCCCATGAGTGCGATATTTACCGCCTTGGCAGAACCTGCCTCCTCTGCGATAGCAAGGAAATCCTTCGCATCGACATTCGCACCGGCTGCCTCCATCTTGGAGACAAGCTCCTGTGGATACTCCGCAGCGCCTGTGATGACCGGCATCGGCTCTACCTCCTGTGTATTCACGATGATCTGTCCACCCTTCTTCAGGTAGGAAATCCATCTTGCCGCTTCGAGCTTCTCAAATGCGACAATCGCATCTGCCTCGCCCTTGTCAATGACCGGTGAATACACCTTCTCACCATATCTTACATATGTGACAACGCTTCCGCCACGCTGGCTCATACCATGCACCTCGGAAACCTTCACATCAAAATTCTGTGAGAGTAGCACATGTCCTAATATCTTGCTGGCAAGCAACGTACCCTGTCCGCCGACACCGACGATCATAATATTCTTTGTTTCCATCTTACCTGCCCTCCTTTGCTGCCGGACACAATGCGCCGAATTTACACATCTGTGTACATACTTCACAACCGATACACAACGTTGTATCGATCACTGCCTTCTTATCCCGCACGGAAATCGCAGGACATCCGATCTTCATACACATCTTACAGCCGACACATTTATCGGTATCCACCTTGATTGGCGGCTTATGTACCGTACCCTTGATCATAACACACGGACGGCGGCTGATAATGATACTTGGCTCCTCTGCGGCAAGCTCTTCCTTCACGACACGCTCCACCTCTGCGAGATCGTACGGATCAACAACTGTGACACGGTTGAATCCAAGTGCTGCACAGAGCGCTTCGAGATTCACCTTTCCGGCCGGTTCACCACGCAGATTCTTACCGGTTGTCGGATTCTGCTGATGTCCGGTCATACCTGTGATTGAATTATCCAGGATAATCACGGTCGAATTGCTCATATTGTAAGCGATATCTGTAATACCGGTAATACCGGAATGAATGAAGGTCGAATCTCCGATTACACCGACACTCATCTTCTCGCCCTGTTCGCCCATCGCTTTATTAAAGCCATGCAGACCGGAGCAAGACGCACCCATGCAGACATTTAAGTCCATCGCATTCAACGGTGCCACGGCGCCCAATGTATAACATCCGATATCACCATAGACCATACACTTTAATTTCGAAAGGATGTAGAAGATTCCACGGTGTGGACAGCCCGCACACATAACTGGTGGACGTCCCGGAATCTCATCGGCAAGTGCCAGCTCTTCCGGTGCATCTCCGCCAAGTGCCGTACGCACCAGATTCTGTGAGAATTCGCCACAGATCGGGAATGTCTCTTTGCCGACAACTTCCAGACCGAGCTTTCTACAGTGATTCTCAATAAATGGATCTAACTCTTCCAAGACTACAACCTTATCCACATGCTCTGCAAAGTCTAAAATCAGCTTCTCTGGAAGCGGCCAGATCATACCAAGCTTCAGATAGCTTGCATTATCGCCATACACTTCCTTTGCGTACTGATACGATGTGGAGCTTGTGATAAATCCGATGGATGTATCTCCCATCTCCACGCGGTTCAGATCACAATTCTCAGCAAATGCGATCAGATCCTTTGTCCGCTGCTCCACGCGCACATGCGCATCGCGGGAATTCTTCGTCATCATAACCTTTGTCGGATCCTTCTTGTAAGGAACCTGCTCTGGAACGATCCGCTCCTCCGTATTTACAACACTCTGTGAATGTGCTACACGCGTGCACATCTTAAGGAATACAGGTGTATTGAACTTCTCAGATAATTCGTACGCACGCTTTGCAAATACGCGCGCTTCCTCTGAATCTGCCGGCTCCAACATCGGCACCTTTGCAGCTTCAGCATAGTGTCTGGAATCCTGCTCATTCTGGGAAGAATGCATACCCGGATCATCTGCCACGCAGACAACCAGACCTGCATTTAATCCCTGATAAGAGATCGTGAACAATGGGTCTGCTGCCACATTCAATCCAACATGCTTCATTGCCGTTGCGCTTCTGACTCCACCCAGACTCGCGCCATGTGCCACTTCCATAGCCACCTTCTCATTTGGTGCCCACTCACAATAGATCTCATCGTATAAAGCGGCTTCCTCTGTGATCTCTGTACTCGGTGTACCCGGATAACTGGAAATCACTTTGCATCCGGCTTCGTACAGACCGCGTGCAAGTGCCTTATTCCCTAACATCAATTCTTTCATTTATAATTTACTCCTTTTGTTCTTTATGCCTCATTTTCCTTCTCTACCAGCTTGTCTGCGCCGTACATCTCACGCAGTTTCGGCTTCTCGATCTTTCCGGTCGCATTACGCGGAATCTCATGGAAAATAATCTGCTTTGGTCTCTTATATCTTGGAAGCTCCAGACAGAAGTTCTCGATTTCTTCCTCTGTGCAGGTCATGCCATCCTTGATCTCGATGATCGCAGCGGTCTTCTCGCCCAACCGGCGGTCTGGAAGTCCAATAACTGCCACGTCCTTGATCTTGTCATGCTTGCGCAGGAAATCCTCGATCTGTACCGGATAAATATTCTCGCCTCCACTGACGATGACATCCTTTTTCCGGTCAACAAGGAAATAAAATCCATCCTCATCCTGTCTTGCCATATCTCCGGTGAACAACCAGCCGTCCTTGATTGTCTCCGCGGTTGCTTCCTCATTTCTATAATAACAGGTCATCACGCCCGGTCCCTTGACACAGAGCTCTCCGACTTCGCCCTGTGGGACTGTCACACCGTTCTCGTCCACGATCTTACATTCCCAACGGTAACCCGGCACACCGATCGCACCGACCTTATGGATATTCTCCACACCCAGATGCACGCAGCCCGGTCCGGTTGACTCGGAAAGTCCATAGTTCGTATCGTACTGGTGATGTGGGAAATATTCTTTCCAGCGCTTGATCAGCGATGGCGGTACCGGCTGTGCACCGATATGCATAAGCCGCCACTGCGAAAGCTCATAATCCTCTAACTTCAGGTCCCCGCGGTCTAACGCGTCCAGAATATCCTGTGCCCACGGAACGAGCAGCCAGACGATCGTACAATGCTCACTCGACACAGCGGAGAGAATCGTCTCCGGTTTTGTGCCCTTTAAGAGCACAGCCTTGCTGCCTGCCACCAGACTTCCCATCCAGTGGAACTTCGCACCGGTATGGTACAGTGGCGGGATACACAGGAACGTATCATCCCGGCTCGTGCCGTGATGCTTCTGCTCCATCTGTGCGGCCTGTGTTAAGCTCTGGTGTTTATGTAAAATTGCCTTCGGGAATCCTGTCGTTCCGGATGAAAAATAAATCGCTCCAAAATCATCGTCTGTGATCTCCACATTTGGTGCATGGCTCGAACAATCTGCTACGAGCTGATGATAGCTCTCTGCGAATTCCGGACAGTTATCCCCGACATAGATCAACAGTCTTCCCTTGGAAAGCCGCTCTGCATTTGTCTCGATTCGTCCGATGAACGCCGGGCCAAACACGATCATATCAACCTCTGCGAGCTCTGCACAATATAAAATCTCTTCTGCATCATACCGGAAATTAAACGGCACGGCGATGGCTCCTGTCTTCAGAACGCCGAAATAAATCGGCAGCCATTCCAGACAGTTATACATCAGGATTGCGACCTTATCGCCCTTCTTGATGCCTCGCCCGATCAGCATGTTGGCAAACCGGTTTGCCTTCTCATCGAAGACACTCCATGTAATCTCTCTTCGATACGGCTCAAATCTCGATGGCTGTATCAGCTCGAACTCCTTCCACGAAGTTCTTCTCGTATCCGGCTCATCCGGATTCAACTCCACCAGTGCAACCTCATCCGGGTACAATCTGGCATTTCTCTCTAGGTACTCTGTAACTGGCATTTTCTTTTGCGACTCCTTAATTTTATATATATTCGCGCACGGCTTCCATCAGTTTCCTTGCACTGACAGGTTTTTGAAGCCTTGCTTTCATTCCATATTCTTCTCCATGAAACTCATCGTCTGCATATAACCGGGAAGACAACGCAATCACCGGGACAGTCCTTCCATCCTCGCGAAGCTGTCGTATCCCCATTGTTGTTGCATAACCATCCATAAACGGCAATCCCATATCCATCAATATCAGATCATAGTAATGCGCCGGTGACCGTTCAAACATGCAGATTGCATCCTCTCCATTGATCGCACGGTCAACAACAAGTCCACGTTCTGTCAAAATCTGCTCCTCAATCGAAGCGGTAATATCATTATCATCTACAACCAGCACATGCTGTCCGGAAAACATCGTTTTCCTCTCGCGCGCAGATTCCCAATCGCTCCAGTCAAAATACTGGATCTCTCCTTCGGCATCCTTGGACTCTGTTCCATATCGCAGTTTCATTCCAACTGTAATCTTCGTCCCATGACCAGTCTTTGTCTCAACCTCAATCTCTCCATCCAGCAGACGAACCAAATTCTGCACGATCATCAACCCCAAGCCAGAGCCTTCCACACGCTCAATCCGGTCTGAATGCTCTCTTGCAAATGGCTCGAACATAATCTTCCGAAACTCCTCAGACATACCGACTCCATTGTCCTGCACATAAAATTCAAAGTATCCGGTCGTTTCGTCCATCGGTTTCTCTTTGATTCCACAAAATATCTCGCCCTGATATGGCGTATAATCAATTGCATTTTGCAATAAATTCAACAATATCTGCTGCATCTTCTCCACATCGCCAATCACATTGCGATGGTAAAGCTGTGCCATGTCCAGATGCATTGTGTGCCGCCGAAGCCGCATGGATGGCTTGACAATATCAAGCGTATTTCTCCACAGATTTTCTACAGATGTCTGCTGCATCTGCAACAGCGTCGTACCCTGCTGTATCGCGTCTGTATTGATCATCTGACGCACCATACGGAAGATTGCCTTTGCTGAAAGGGAAATCTCCTCGATACACGCGGTCACACGTTCCGGATTCGTGACAAATGTCCGCGCAACGGATGCATTTCCGACGATCATGTTGATCGGCATCTGCAATTCCTCGTTCAGCCGCTTAAGATACATATTTTTGATTGCATACGCCTGCTCACTTTGCAGGTAAGCATCCCGAATCGCCTGACGCTGCTTTAGCTCCGCAGACTTCTTGCTGTCAATATTCATGTGGAACCAGTTTAAAATCTTCGGTTCCTCATCTTTCCATTCCACTACCTTGAACACATCTCTGCGCCATACATTTTCTCCCGTGCATACAATATACTCGCATTCCGCGGTATCGCTCTGCTTCAGAAGCTTGCGCAGATTATCCCGCACACCGAAATTATAACGATATTCCTGATATTCTGGTGCAACCAGCTCCTGCATCTCGAAATTCTGCTGGCTGTAACTACAATTCCGTGGTACCGGAATCCCCTGCTTCTGCAAATTATCGTGCAGGATTTCAAATGTATCCGCTTCCAGATCAATCTCCTCAATCAACAACCATTCATCGCACATAGATGCGATGGCACGATTCAATTTGTCCTTTGACGATTCCTTAAAATCCCCGTTTTTATCCATTTCAAAATCCCCCATGTTCTCCTTTTTTCTTATGTTTTCCTGTTCTTTATTGATAAAATACTGCCCAGAAATATGTACCATCCTGCGCTCGCGCTACGCTGACGCCAAGATACGCACAATTATCCAAATCCACGGTTCCCTGATTTTCCTCGTTCATCTGTGCAATATAAGTATCCAATGCCTGTTTTACCGTCGCGACATCTTCCTTTAAAGAAAATGTATATGTCACCCATCCGGTATTCGGTATCTTATATGTGGCAATCGCCTGATTGCCAATCTCCGTTAACGCGGCATTTAATTCATCCATGCTGGTATATACCAACGCCGCGCTTTTTGCCGCTGTCTCTTTAGCAGCAACTGTAAATTCATCCCTCTGTGTCAGAGTATTCCCCTTTGATTCGTGCTGCTTCGCACATAAATCATAAAACTCCTGCGCATATGCAGTACAATCCACTTCCTCCACCGGACTCGCATCTATCTCCGTCTGTAAGATCTGCTGTGTCGTTGCTTCGGAAGCAGCCGTTGTCTCATCCCCATTTCGCGTCCTCTGAAAATATATAAAAGTTCCAATCCCCAACAACAGAACAATCCCACAGACCATACCAATCTGCTTTTTTCTATGTGCCTGCTTTTTCCGGTCTGCCTGCATATCCGCCAACATCTGAGATATTCCACTGTGCGTCATCATGGATACGCTTCCTGTTTGCTCCATCGACGTCTCGTACAATGCCTGATACAACTGTTCCGCATTTGCATACCTCTGTGCCGGATCAATTGCAAGTCCCTGCATCAAAACAGCTTCTTCCTGCGGTGCGATCACAAGTCCCATCGCAGATGGCGGCACAAGTCTGTCCTGCTTTGCCCGCTCGACGGCATGCGGCACCTTCACCCCGGTCATGCAAGTATACATCGTCGCACAAAGCGCATATACATCGGAATACGGTCCAATCTGCGCTCCCGGTGTCACCTGTTCGATTGGCGAATATCCACCCTTTTGCACGCGGAGATAATTATAATTTCCATACATTCGCGCAGCGCCAAAATCAATCAGCTTCACCTTTCGGTCATGTGTGATCATGATATTGTCCGGGCTGATATCCCGGTGGATCACACCTCGTTTATGTACACCCGCCAACGCACGGATAACCGGACGCATGATTGCCAGAGTCTCGGACACAGATAACCTGCCTCCCCGACCTTTCACATATGCATCCAGCGACTGTCCTTCCACAAAATCCATGACAAGGTAAGCTGTGTTGTTCTCTTCAATAAACGTGTAGACATTTACCACACCAGGCTGCTCTCCCAAGGCAGCCAGCACACGACCTTCCTCAATATACTGCTGTTTCATCTTCTCGAAATTCTCACGTTTTTCACCTGCCTCGGTGTAAACATTCGGATCTCCGGGATTCCGGTAGCAGTACCCTCGCATATAGAATTCTTTGATTGCAACCTTCCGCTGCAGCTTCACATCATACCCAAGATACGTGATTCCAAATCCGCCATCTCCAAGCACCCGCTCAATGTAATATTTATTCTGTTCCAGATACGTCCCCGAAGGTAACTGATGTGCTTCCATGTGCGCTCCTGTTTTTGTCGATGATCGGTTTTATTTTATCACAACAGTCCTTAGAATTCTATCCCTTTTCTGGCAGAAATTCCCTGTTCATACGGATGCTTTTCCTTTTTCATTTCCGTGACATAATCCGCAAGTGCCAGAAGCTTGTCCGATGGATTCCGTCCGGACAGAACGAATTCAATCTGCGCCTGATTGCTCGCCAGCACTTCCATCAATGTACTCTCATCAAGTAACCTATACTTTACAGCGTGCAAAACCTCATCCAAAACAACAACCGCCTCAACCGTATTTTCCTTCCGCACGTCGTCATGCTGGTTTTTCTGTTTTGCAATCCACATTTCAACCTGCGACAGCATATCTGCAAAATATGCACGCGTCTTTGCAAGCTCTTCCTCACACATCCGGCTCACAAATCCATACATCTGCGGGGCATGCAATGTCTCGACACCAAGCCTCTGCAGCATTGCAATCTCTCCGGACGTATCATCCTTCAAAAACTGTACAAACAGTACAGGAAGTCCGCTCCCCACCGCGCGCACAGCCAGTCCCACAGCCGCCGTTGTCTTTCCTTTTCCATCTCCATGATAGATCTGAATCATTTCCGTCTCCTTTATAATCTATTACTGCTTTCTGTATTTCGAGTTTATTTCCGCTTACACAGGAATTACTTTATCCCTGCTTGATTAGTCCCAGAATTTCGTAGATTTTCTCCATATCAAGACTTTCCCGCAGAACCTGTGCCAGCTTGTCAAACTGCTGTTCCCGGTATTCCTGCAAGGTCAAATGTTCACTTTCTCCCCGTGTTTTCCTTTTGCGCGCATACAACAGTTCAATAAATGCCTCACGGAATGCAATTTCATCGAAGATGCCGTGAATATAACTGCCTGCCACAGTTCCTGCCGTGTAGCCGAGTACGGTTCCTGCTGAATCGCTGACGAAAGGATAAATGGGGGTTGTAGTTTTGCCAGCAACTTCCGTCCGCCCCATGTGTATCTCATAACCGGCAATTTTCTTATTGCTGAGTGACACAAAATTCCCTTCCAGCATTCCAATCCGGTATGCGCGGTTCTCCAGTTGTTTTTCCTCTTCAAACACAGTTGTAACCGGCAGCAATCCCATACCTCGCACACTACCAAGTGCACTCTCCGTCTGCAATGGGTCCATGAGTGATTCGCCAAGCATCTGATACCCGCCACAGATTCCGAACACGATGGTGCCCTTCTTCGCCAGACGCGTAATCTTTGCTTCCAGTCCACTTTCCCGCAGCCAGAGCAGATCCTGAATCGTATTTTTGGTACCCGGAAGTAAGATTACATCCGGTTCTCCTAGTTCTGACGGCTTTGTCACATAGCGTACTGACACATCCCGCTCCATGCTGAGCGCCTGCATATCTGTGAAATTCGAGATGCGCGGGAACCGGATCACAGCCACATCAATTTCTGCCTGTATATGCGTCTCTTCCAAACTTGACGCAAGAGAATCTTCATCCTCGATATCCACATCTGCATACGGCACCACGCCGAGCACCGGCTTACCTGCCCGTTCTTCTAACATTGTAATACCCGGATCTAAGATCTTCTTATCTCCCCGGAACTTGTTCACGATCAATCCCTTGATCCGGTCCTGTTCCTCCGGTTCCAAGAGCATCACCGTACCGATTAGCTGCGCAAATACACCCCCGCGGTCGATGTCACCAACCAGAAGCACTGGTGCATCCGCGATTTTCGCCATCCCCATATTCACGATATCATCCTGCTTCAGATTGATCTCCGCCGGACTTCCCGCGCCCTCGATCACAATGATGTCGTGATCTGCAGCAAGCTGCTCGTAGCTTTCCCTGATCACCGGAATATATTCTTTTTTCTTTGCAAAATAATCCATGGCGCGCATGTTTCCTACGACCTGTCCCTGCACGATCACCTGCGAACCCATATCGGTCGTCGGCTTAAGCAGGATCGGGTTCATCCGCACAGATGGTTCCACACCGGCCGCCATCGCCTGTACAACCTGTGCACGTCCCATCTCCAGCCCCTCACTTGTCACATAGGAGTTTAATGCCATGTTCTGGGATTTGAATGGGGCAACCTTGTAACCATCCTGTTTAAATATGCGGCAAAGTCCTGCCGCAATAAGAGATTTGCCCGCGTTGGACATGGTGCCCTGAATCATGATTGATTTTGCCATTTTGTGTCTCCTTGTCATTTAAAACTCATTTGTTCCAACGAACACTTCATATATTCTTTGATATCGATATCCTTTTTTCGAAACCGTGGAATCTGGTACAATCACATGTAAATCTACTAGCTGATCTATTATCCTTGACACAACATTCACAGATACCCCAGACAGATCCTGTATTTCTTTTTTATTAAACACAATCTGCTTCATAATCACAGGCATAATTCTATATATCGAATTTCCTTTTATCTGCTTAATTGTCTCCATATCTTCTTTGTAAATCACTTTAATTCGTTCCAGTTTGTTAGTATATGAATTGCACTGATCAATCACACACTGTAAAAAGAATTTAATATATCCTGCTACATTGCCTCTTCTACATTCCATAAGATATCTCTGATAAGATGGCTTATATAATTCGAGAATCTCTGACATGTACAAAATCGGAGTACTTTCATCCATCATTGCCATTTGTACCGGAATCAATGCCCTGCCCAGTCTTCCATTTCCATCCTTATATGCATGAATCGTCTCAAACTGCATATGGGATAAAGCAACATTTACCAACAAAGGATCTGTAAACGCATCATTCATATAATCGTATAAATTTATAAGCAATCCATAAACTTCTTCTGGAACTGGCGGAATAAATGTTGCTCCCTCAATCGTACATCCTCTTGGTCCGATCCAATTCTGTGTCGTTCGGATTTTTCCGGGCGTTCTTTGCGATCCTCTCACACTATCTAATATAATTTTATGCATTTCATTTACAAGTTCATAATTTATTTGCTTTTTCGTCTGCAAATATGTTTGCGCATATTCGATTGTTTTCTTAAGATTTTGTATTTCCTGATTATCATCTGTTTTTTCCATATATTTCAGATAAAACATTTCATCCTGAGATATCTGTGTTCCCTCAATCTGTGTCGATTTATAACTTTCATTTAATATTACGGAATCCAGGAAATAGCTGGCATCAAATTCCAACGTATTTAACAATGATTTGTATTCCCCATATTTTACATTTGCTTCTGAAATCAGTTTTAACATATCTTTATCTATTTTATAGTCCAAAGGCATACTTTTTGCTTTATATGGTTCCATATATTCACACCCCTTTTTCATTTATAGTAATATAATACCACTCAGGGTCAAAAAAATCACTGTTTTTTGAAAAAACAGTGATTTTTTGATTTTATAATTTCTTTTTTCACTACTTTATATAAATCTAAGTTTATTTTACCACATTTTTCACACGGGCCAATCTGCGGATGAATTCCTGATTCTCACTGTGGGAACGGATTCCAATACGGAAATATGTATCATCGAGTCCCTCAAAATCACCGCACGCACGAATCAAAACACCCACTTCAAGCATCCGCTCTTTCAAGTCCGGTTCATCGCGGAATAACAGGAAATTCCCATATCCATCATACACTTCCGCCACCAGCTCACGTAGCCTCGGCACAAGATACGCGCGTTCCGCCTGCAGATTCTCGCGTGTCTTCGCCAGATACTCTGTATCCGATAATGCCGCGATGCCTGCCATCTGTGCGGGAATCGATGTATTCCACGGCTGAAGCTTCGCACGAATCCTCGACTGCAACTCTGTATCCCCGCAAGCCAGATACCCAAGTCGAAGTCCTGCCATACAGTAAATCTTCGTGAATGCACGGAGCACTAACAACCGCGGATGTTTCGCCAGATAAGGCAGCATACTATACGAAGCTTCCTCCTCTAAAAATGGCAGGAAACATTCATCCACACAGACATACGCCTGCATTGCTTCCGCCTTCGCAAGCACGCGCAGGATCTGTTCCCGCGTAAACAATGTTCCGGTTGGATTGTTCGGATTGCACAGGAATACAAGGCGGATGGAATCGTCCAGCTTTGCAAGCAGACGTTGAATTACGGTTTCAGAATCAAACTGCAACCTATCCTGTCCGCTCATATCATCAACGCCCCCATCCGCATCCTCGCATCCTGCATAACTCATCTCTCCGCCTCCCGCAGCGACAGCTTCCGCATACCCGGTAAAAGTCGGTGCAATTGCAAGTGCCTTCCCGGGAATCGTCTGTCCAAGTGCATACAGAAGCTCCGCTGCGCCGTTCCCGGGAATGATCCGGTCTGCCGGTATATTTTGTGCTTTCGCTATCGCACGGCATAGCTGCTCCGCCCTATAGTCCGGATATCTGCCAGTCAGCACAATTCCCTCATGTGCCGCCTGAATACTTGCAAGCGGCATGCCAAGCGGATTGACGTTGATGGAAAAATCATATTCAATTGGATTTCGGTAGACATCTCCACCGTGCGTATAGTTATATTCCATGTTTTATTCCTCGCATTTTTATAAAACAGATTATTGCTTATTATCTTATGCTGTTTTCTTCTTTTTCTCCCGTCTTACAAAGAGGAACGCACACAAGCCTGCAAAGGCAATCGTCGCGACTACAAGCACCGGAATTACCGGAATTGGAGAGACGCTTGCGCGAACAAGCTTCAGCCCCTGATACAATGTGTACACACCGAAGATGGAGAAGATTGCAAATGCAAGCATGCTAAGCAGCCCGTCCGGCGTCTTGCTCTTCAGCAGATATCCGATCAGCATACCAAGCATATCCGCAGCGAACAGTCCGAGCGAGCAGCCAATCCATACAACCAGTGCCGCACGCATACCTTCATTTGCACCAAATGTTATCGCGGTAAGCTGTGTCTTATCACCAAGCTCTGCTACAAAAAATGTACAAAATACCGCAAGCGGCGCAAACTTGATCTTCGTCTTACCGCCTTCTTCCTCTTCTTCATCGTCACCGGCAATCGTGGATGCGGCGAAATAAAGGAATGCGAGTGCTGCAATCATCTTGATCACCCATTCCGGCACAAACTCGCTTACAAGTCCGCCTGCCAGAACCGCAAGTCCGTTCAGCACAAGAATCGCAACACCGGTACCGAGTATAATGTCCCTTAATTTGTATTTCGAAGTAAGCGCGATCAGCATAAGCTGGGTTTTATCTCCCATCTCTGCTATAAACTCCGCGAAAAACACTTTGAAGAATAATATCATTTGTCCGAGTGCCCCTTTATCTTACTATGATGTAAACCGCATATGCCGCGTAAAGCGCAACCATGCAAAGCCCTTCGGCTCTTCCGATTTTCTTCTTCGTTCCTGCAAAGATCCATGCACATATGGTAAATACGATCAGTACGCACAGGTCAATGATATTTTCTGTGATAATGCTGATCGGACTGATCGCCGATGCTATACCAAGCACCATCAATATATTAAATATATTAGAACCGATTGCATTTCCAAGTGCCATATCCACTTCATTCTTTCTGGCTGCTACGATAGAGGTAACAAGCTCCGGAAGCGATGTTCCGATTGAAACGATCGTAAGCCCGATCAGTGTCTGGCTCATACCGAGATCGCTTGCGATTCTGGATGCAGCATCAACCGTCACATCTCCGCCGACAGCAATCGCGATTGCGCCGCCAATGATAAACAGTATACTCACGGGAACAGAAACAAGCTTGATCTCCTCGTCCGATCCACCTTCGATCTCGACCTTCTTACCTTCCTTACTTGCCTTCATCGCAGTCCGGACCATGTAGATAATGTAACATGCAAAAAGCACTACGAATATCACACCATCCAGATGTCCAAGCGTCATACCAGTCTTGTCGCCAAGTCCGACAATTCCAAGAAGCATCAGAAGTCCGGCACATATAAGGGATAATGGGATATCTCTCCGGATTGTTTCTCTTGCAACATTCACTGTTGCCAATATCGCGCACACGCCAATGACGACCATCAGATTAAAAATATTGGAACCGACAACATTGCTGACTGCAAGCTCATTGTTGCCTGCAAGGGATGCAGACACACTGACTGCGGTTTCCGGAAGGGATGTTCCCATCGCAACGATGGTAAGTCCGATAATGATCGACGGCACATGCAGCCGCTTCGCCACGCTGGAACTTCCCTCCACAAAGAAGTCCGCGCCCTTGATAAGCAGTACAAAGCCTATCACAAGGAATACAAGTACAAGGGCAAATGGGGCATTGTTAATGATTTTTTCCATGGTTTCCTCCTTTTCTCGTTCAAAGCTTCCGTCAGCCGAAATCCTGCTATCGTAAGTATGGATAGCTGAAAAAAGACTCATGTATATCAATCAGCTGCCTGTGTAGATTATTGCACAGACGGTTGATCAATATACATGAGTCTCATTATTTAAGATTTGCCAGATTATACTCTCAACTTATAATCAGAATGTTGACAAACCACACTTTCGCGCTAACTACTCCCTCATGGACTGTTCAATTATCCGATAAATTTTATCAAATATAGCAACGTGTGTCAACAGGGGAATCCGGAAGAAATGCTTCTCATAACCGAAAATCACTGCGTAAACATCACCTCAAAAACCGTTCCTCCTGACGGGTTTGATCGGACAGTAATGCTTCCTTCATGTACTCTCACGATTTCATGAACGAGTGCAAGCCCGAGTCCGACGCCGCCAAGTGCACGGCTTCTGGATTTATCTACACGAAAGAACGGCTCAAAGACACGCTCCCGAAGTTCCTCCGGGATTCCGTTCCCCGTATCGGCTACCGACAGGCAAACGTGCTTTTCCTTCCGGGATGCATTTACTGTGACCTGTCCGCCCGGATGATTATATTTGATAGCATTCTCAACAAGATTATATACCAGCCTGTAGATGAGAATATCGCTTCCGACTATCGTTATAGCCTCACAGTTCCCCGTCAGTTCTACTTCCTTCTCCCTGGCAAGCGGTTCTAAGTCTGCCAATACCTCATCCACAAGCGCGTCGACCATAATCGTCTCATCCCGGCCCACGGTCTGAAGCTCACTCATGTCGAGTAGTGTCTTCACCATCTTGCTGAGTCTGTCGTTTTGTTCCGTAACCATCTTGATTGTCTGTACGGTATCGGCATCGTTGCCCGGATGCTGCCCGGAATTATAGGAATCCAGCTGTACCTGCATTAAAGCTAACGGTGTTCTCAGCTCGTGTGCTGCATTCGCTGTAAATTGCCTCTGTATCTCAAATGCATCCGAGAGACGTCCGAGCATCTTGTTATAGGAGACGCTCATCTGATTCAGTTCCTTTACTTTGTTTTCATCGAGTCTTGAATCAGCCAGATTCTGTGCCTGCACCTCTTCGATCTTATCCGAAAACTCACGAATCGGCCGGAGTGCATGTCCGCTTATAAAATATGTTGCCACTCCGCCAAGAAGCGCCAGCACCGCCGAGATTATCAGACTGTTTTTCCTGTAGTCGGTCTTGTTATTATATACCTGGACGGAAAAATCGTTCGCAAACGCATCCCAATTATCTTCCGGAATACTGATATAGATTTCATCTGCATCATCCGTCTTCTCATCTCCCCTGGCATCGACAGTCTCCTTCAGAGAGTCAATATAATACACACCATTTTTATAGACAAGCATAGTCAGACAGCCACATATAACCGCGATATATACAGTAATTATACAGGTCAGTCTCCACTGCAGTGACATCTTTTTCATTGATCGGACTCCTCTCGTATTTTATATCCCTCGCCCACCTTGTTCAGGATCGGATCATATCCAAGCACCGCCTTGAGCTTTCTCCGAAGTGAAGACATATGTACCCGGATGGCTCCGCTGAAGCTGTCCACAGATGCATCCCAGACATGCTCCATCAGTTCCTCCTGACTTACCGGTCTGCCCAGGTTGAGCAGCAGATATTCCAAAATTCCATTTTCTTTTCTAGTCAGAGGAACGATCTGCCCTTTTGCGTATGCTTCGCGTCGGATCGTATCGAACTTTATCCCGCCGCATTCCAGGCATACATCCTTCTGCACGAATTTTCTTCTTGTCAGGCTTCTGATACGTGCCTCAAGCTCCTGCAGATGAAACGGTTTTTCCATATAGTCATTTGCCCCCGCATCCAGCCCTTCAACCTTATCCGCGATCTGTCCTCTGGCAGATAATATAAGCACCTTTGTCTCCTCGTTGCTCTGTCGGAGTTCACGCAAAATCTCCATTCCATCCATACCGGGCAGGTTCAGATCCAGCACGACCAGATCATAATTCTCCGCCAGGATGCAATCAAGCGCCGTTTCCCCATCATAACAGGTATCCACCTCATACCCGGCATCATACAGGCTTTTCGCAACCGTGTCGCATAATTGTTTCTCATCTTCCACTATTAATAATCTCAAAATCTTTCTCCTGTTTCTTAACAATAATTTTACAACTGCTATTGTATAATACAGAAGTCAGCTGGTCAACAAATACAACAAACGAAAGGAGCAATCATATCTTGAAGCGCAGAAAAATATCCCAAATTGTTTTGCTCATCACAGGTATCGCCATGATCAGCTATGGTGCAGTCAGAGGAGAAGCTGCCACCGTGCTGGGCAAAGCTATAAAATTATGTCTGGAGTGTGTCGGAATTGGATAAGAAAAAGAAATCACTATCACAAAAAACTGCCCGGATGCGCGGATGGATACAGGCAGCCGCCACGCTGCTTACCAATATCCATATCCCTAATCTGTTTAAGGGCAAAATATACCAGGGCAAAGCAAAAACCGTCTGTGTGCCGGGATTAAACTGCTATTCCTGTCCCGCCGCAACAGGTGCCTGCCCGATCGGCGCCTTTCAGGCAGTGGTCGGATCGTCCAAATTTAAATTCACCTATTACATAACCGGATTTTTTATTTTGCTCGGTGTGTTACTCGGAAGATTCATATGCGGGTTCCTGTGTCCGTTTGGATGGTTTCAGGATTTACTTCATAAAATCCCCGGGAAGAAATTCTCCACAGCCAGACTGAAACCGCTGAGATACCTCAAATATATCATCCTCGTTGTTTTCGTTATACTTCTACCGATGCTTATGACGAACTCAATCGGAATGGGTGACCCATTCTTCTGCAAGTATATTTGTCCGCAAGGTGTCTTAGAGGGAGCCATCCCGCTGTCGATCGGAAACCCGGCTATACGATCTGCATTGGGAAAGCTGTTTTCCTTTAAATGCCTGATCTTAATTACAGTTATAGTGCTGAGTATTTTGTTCTACAGGCCCTTCTGTAAATGGATCTGTCCGCTTGGAGCAATCTACTCCCTGTTTAACAAGGTGAGCCTTCTAAGCATCCGGGTGGATGGAAGTAAATGTGTGGGCTGTAATCAATGTGTGAAGGCATGTAAAATGGATGTTGACGTGTGCAAGACACCAAACCATCCGGAATGCATCCGGTGCGGTGCCTGCATAAAGGCTTGTCCGAAAGACGCAATCCATTACCAGTTTCTAAACGGATCCTGTCAGCAAAAGGAGGACAGCAGGAAACCGCAATCAACCGATAACAATTAAATTTTAATATAATTCAAAGGAGCAATAATCATGAAAACGAAAAAGACTTTTATCCCTATTGTAACACTCTGTGCAGCATTATTCCTTACGGCTTGCACCGGAAAGGACGCTGCAACCACGGAAAAAACACAGGATTCCCAGACTGAAGCCAGTACAGAAGCCTCAGGAGATTCCAGCACAACACTGGATGATTTATACCAGCAGGAAAACCAGATTTTCGCCGATCATGAGGATGTATGGAACAAAGCGTTCGGCATGATGAACAAAAGCACTGCCGATCCAAGCGGAAATTATGCAGATTTTCTGGCCAGCACCGTTGAATCAAACAAGGATGCTTTTACAGAAGACGAATTGAACACACTTACGGCTGATATTGAGACTATACGGAAGATTGAAGAACAGATCGCCGAAATTGAGAAGAAAGACACAACCTCTGAGAGTGCTGATGCAAACGACAATTCCGGATCCACATCTCCGTTTCGCAATTTCTCCGGTCAGGATTATGACGGTAATACTGTTGATGAAAGCCTGTTTTCCGGAAATGCAGTCACGGTCATCAATTTCTGGTTTACCGGCTGCAAACCTTGCGTTGCGGAGTTATCCAAACTTAATGAATTAAACGATGCCATCAAGTCCATGGGTGGCGAAGTAGTCGGCATAAACACAGAAACCTTCGACGGAAACGAAACTGCGATCAAAGAAGCCGCTGCTGTTCTTGAAAGCCAGGGTGCCAAATACCGCAATCTCTCCATCGACGCATCTTCCGATGCAGGAAAATACGCTTCCGATATTATGGCATTTCCTACAACCATACTCGTTGACAGAAACGGTAATATTGTCGGAGATCCGATGCTCGGAGGAATTGATAACCAGGACAACTATGATACTCTGATGAAGCAGATCCAATCTGTAATTGATGCAGATAGCGCAAATAAATAATTGAATCAGGGACAGGCTGATAGACGATTGTTTTCCAGCCTGTCCCTGATTATCCATTTACATTTCCGGAAATCGCATACAGAATAATGACTACAATTCCATCGTCATACATGAATCCGATGCCTGAAACCCTAATGCTTCATACAAAGGTCTTCCCATCTTTGTTGCATCCAGACTTATCTCTGTCACACCATTTTCCTTTGCCTCTTCAATCAGAATCTCAACCATCTTCTTAGAGATGCCTCTTCTTCTGTGATCTGCACGGGTATAGACATTCATCAAATGCGCCCGATTGCCTGTCGGGTGCGAGAATGTCGGCATAATCCATATATAGGATAGGCTTGCACAGCCTACGGGAGTTTGCCCATCAAGTGCAATAACCGTTGTTTGCTCACCTGACTCAAAATACCGCCTGCTCTCAGAGATAAATTTCTCATCATATTCATACTCACCGGACAGATCATTTACCTCTCTAAACATTTCAAGTCTCAGCTTCATGAGGATTTCCATATCATCTTTTGTAGTCTTTCTGTATGAAATCTCGTTCATTTCCTACTTCCTCCCTTAACAATCTATCGAGCAACATCTGCCCACAGTCAGTCGTTTTGTATTCTCTAAGTTTCATGTTTTATCCTCATAAGCTGGAAGTTATTACTTTCTGCATAATGTGTTTCCTAAAATGATAATTACCACGACATCAACCAAAATAATCCCCAATGCAATATATACAAAAAATGCAGGCAAAATATTTTCAAACAAGCCCATAGTTAATGCAAGAATTGCTATAATAGACATTCCAATTCCCATTGTTCTGCATAACTTCTTTTCATCATATTTTTCCTTTTCTTCATTTGAAGCTGTATTATATCCAGAAATGAACCAGCTTCCATGTCCAGAAAGTAAAATAATAGAAAGTACAGCAAATATCGCAAAGACAATACACACTATCCAATCAGAGCCTGTTGCTAAATCTGCTAATTTCATTTACATACTCCTCCTTAAATTCCATTTTCTTAATTTTATAAATTGGAATTTGCGCGTTTCTACAAGCGGTGCACAGGCAGGACGAAATCAGCCATGGGAGCTTGCTCACAATCGGCTGATTTTCGGACTGGATGTATAGCGCGCCAGCGCGACATGAGCATGAAGCGCAGCGTAATGCGAATGGCACCGCATTACGATAACATTTTCTCCTGCATTGGGTGTTTTTTTGTCATTCCAAATATTCACCCAATCCTTCCCTACACATTCATCCGCAATTGGGGAATTTTTTCATATTTCAACAATTTCCCCATCGTCCTCTGAACTTCTTCCCATTTTGATTGGGTGATTTTTTCATATTGGAATTTTTCACCCAATATGCATCTATATATCCCTTCAACATTGGGTAATTTATGTCTATTTCAAAAATTTAATCAATATTCGTTGCCACACTTTTTCTGGCATCTTCACGAAACGAATTTCACTATAACCAACAAACTGGAATTGTATATTAATTTTTCTTATTTAGTCTAATATGGAAATCGTTGGCTTTAGAACATTCTTCATATGTAAAATTTGTTTCATTCCCTAAAAACTCAACGGCTTCCTCCTTTGTATTGTAATTAGATTTTTCTTTCATATATCTTAACAAATTGGTCATATATATTCTTCCGTACTTCTTCTGACAAACCGGCGTATTTTGTATCCAACACCTTTTTTACGGCTTCGTACTTCCTATTTTTATCTTCTATATCCGGACCACGGTCATAATTAAACCTCACATCATAAAAAATGTGTTTCATATCGTTACTTAAAGCTTGTAACACGCGAAACCCTTTCATAGAAAACTTTCCTTCTTTTATACCATTCTCCACACAGGGCTGTATCGCCCAATCCATCATAAACCAATTCTCCATTGGCATATTTACACCATATCCGGAATCTGACAAAAAGTCATTTATCTCATTCCAATTTATCTGTAACGGCAAATCGTTTTCTTTCGCAAATAAATAGTCATCACGCTGTAATTCCTGTTTTTTTCGCTTTCTTGTATTTCTTTCATAAACAATCCAGTATATTACCATTGCTGCTATAATACACACGCTAAATATCTTCGTAATCATGGTATTTCCTTTATAAATAATCAAGTATACTACGGTTACTACCGCAATACTTATGCTGAGTACCTTTATAATCAAACCATTCATTGTGTATCTCCCTATCACTAAAAATTGGAAATTATCAAGTCGACAAATACCGATTTACCAATTTCATTAAATAATAAATTTCACGAACTAACTACATTGTCAAAAAATTCATTACAAGATTCACCATTATATCTTTTTCTTCTGGTCTTGACTCTGCAATCATAAGCGTAATCGCAACCAATGCTCCATCACTGATTATCTTATTATCATCTCTATATAAAGCATTATTCCGAGCAAGGAATTCCAAAAATAACGATGCTGCAATTCGCTTACATCCATCTGCATATGGATGATCCTTAATCATAAAATATAATAAATTAGCAGCTTTTTCCTCTAATGACGGATATACATCTCCACCAAACACACTCTGATAAACTGCTGCCAAAATACCCTCAACTTTACCATTTTCTTTCTCCACACCGAATACATCCGATTTAAATGAATCCTCCATGTGTGAAACCATTTTTTTACATTCCTCATATGTTATTTTATATATAGGCCTGTTTCCCACTGGTTTTTTAAGAGATTGATGATCATATTGGTCTAAAAGCATTAATGCATCTGTATACGAGGTAACAGCCTTTAAAATGTCTGATTCTTCAACCTCCAATGTGCTTGCAAGCATCTTTGTTTGAATATCAACAGTTCTTTCAAGCGCTTGCAAGCGTTTTTCATTAATAGCATAACCTTGAATCACATATTTCTTTAAAACAGAATTAGCCCATCTACGAAATGCGATGCCTCGTTTTGAATTAACACGATATCCCACGGATAATATCATATCAAGATTATATATCTTGGGTTTTCTTCCTCCAGTACTTTTGTCGGAAAAACCGACAGAAGTTCCATCTAATTCTCCTGAAGAAAGAATATTGGAAATATGCTCACTCACTGTAGCATGCTTAACATCAAATAATTCTTCCATTTGTTTCTGCGTCAACCATACAGTTTCTAATTCTGGGCTTAACTCAACTTCAAGATTTATATCACCATCTGTAAATAAAACAATTTCATTTTTCAAAAATATCACCACCTATTACACCAAATAATTAATCGCATCTTCAACAGTCATACATGTAACACACTCCTGCAAATTCTGATTTTACTCTGCATTATCGCAATAAATCTCTATTGCATTTGCTACAAAAATCGCGGTACCTTCACCTCCATAAGCATCAATATTTGTTGTAATATCCCCGCCACCTGAATACATTTTTCCTAATCCACGCAAAATCTTATTTGTACAAGTATATAAGTTCTGTGTAATATATTCCTGTATTCTTTTTACAAGGTTCTGTGCATCACCGGATAAACTATTACGCAACGTCGGAGTCAATACCTTTTTCAAAATTCAACTCTCCATTACTCTCAATGTTTCACAATCCCAAAATAGTGTTATACTATTCGACCAATCGGATGAATTTCAAGAATTTCTAATCTTATTAACATTCCGATTCATCAAGTGCCTTCCTAAATTTCTGTATAAAAAAGCCTTCACCGCAGACATTTCCTGATGATGTTCCTTTAGCAGATCATCTGGCGAATCATAAACTCCAAAATCCTGATTGATTCCTTCGCTCTGAATATATGTATTATTTCTGTCAAAATCAATAACCGGATGCTTAAAGTCTTTCACCGCTACACCATAACCACAAAACGCACCCGTGCAATCGCTATTTTTTATTTGCAATTTTCTCAAATATTGCATATCAAGAATAAATGCCTCTAGCTCGTACCATGTATCTTCAAAATACACTTCAACCCAGCTATGCAGCACATTTCGAGGTGCATTTTTATATACTATTCCTGTCATTGCTCCCTTTTGCAATTCCTTATCAATGGTAAATCCATGTACTCTGCAAGGAATATTACAAGCTCTTAGCAGCGCCATGAACAATGTTCCCTTTGTATTGCACTGCCCATAACCATCCATCAAAACCTTTGATGCACAAACAGTATCATCAATATTATATCCGAACAAAATTTCATCTCTTACAAACGTGTAAATTGATTTTAGTCGTTCAAATTCTTCTATGTCGTTCCAGTTTCTTTCCCGTATCAATTGCTGTATGTTTTTACTTGAATAATCCAGCATTTTTGTTTCTCTTAAATATTTTTTCATGCTATTTCTCCAAAATATTTTGAGTTGCAGATTTATATTTTCCTATCTGATCAACTGTACAATCAACCAGAAATTTAAGAAATCTTATACATATCGTTCTTGTAGAACATTATTGAATCGCTTTTTTCAGAATTTCTTAAAACGGCAAGAACATTAAACACATCCGGAAATGGCGAAACCATACCCATACATGCCATGCCAAAATTCAATCCATTAAATACTCTAAATTCAGCAGGACTAATTACAAATAATATAAATGGAACTAATCCAAGAACAAATGGCAACAGGCACATCAATATAAACCGATTTCGCTTTAATGGATAGGATGCTAATGCGACAAATGTTGTCTTTCCTTTTATTCTTCCTATTGTTACATCTGCTTCCTTAGGATAAACAATTCCATGTAACCACTCATGAATTATTAACAATAAAAAACCGAAAGTAAATCCAACCAGAATAAATATTGGTGAGATTACAACTGTCTTGCATATAATCGTTTTACAAAGCATAGCGATAAAAAGAAAAACGCATAGAATTGCAGCAATCGGCACTGCTTTTTTCATCAGGTCACCAACACTCTGCGGTGTTTCTATCTTTACTGCGTCATCCGGCAAGCTTCCTGTTTGATATTTATTTATATCATTTATTGACCACACAATTTTTATCATATCTACTTCCTATTCTTTTGTATAATCTTTTGCATTTACACTGTGTACCGTATTACAAAATAATTGCTCCAATTGCTCATAGTCAGTCGTTTTGTATTCTCTAAGTTTTATCCTCATAAGCTGGAATTTTAATATTACTCGACATGATGAAAAATTTTTAATCTTTGTGCCTCATTTGCTTCAAATCCAAATTTTTCGTAAAAAGGTACCTTATCTGGAACCGCACATAACTCCACAAAAATATCAGTTCCTTTCACCCCATTGTCATTCACAAACTTTTTTAATTCATTTATTAACATTCTTCCAATGCCTTTGCCTTGATATTCCGGTCTGACAACAACATCCTTGATATAGTAATTAAGCCCCATATCACCATTCATTCTTGCCATAGCAACAATACAATCCCCATCCCATATAGATACTCTGAATAAGGTATGTTTCATCGCCAACTCTGTTTGTTCAAGAGTTGGTCCATCTCCCCATACTGTTTCCCACAATTCAATAAACTGCTCTGCTGTTAGTTCATTGTATTTGACACTTAAATCAAACATGGATAACCTCCTAACATTAAAAATCTAAATCAACAAAATTCACAAATCCAAATTTGTCTCTCGGTTAAACACACCAGCTTACTGAAATTTGGGCGCGTTTTTTAACAACCAAATATTATTATCAAATACCATTCAACTGCCCTATCAAATAGCAGTTGTTGTTTACTTTTTCTTTTTCTAAATCAGAATACCATTCTTCAATATCTTTTATGGCACTTTTCGCATTGTCCGAATACACAAGACCTAATGTTTTCATCTCATCATTCCAGAATATTACACTATTATTTTCTATCCAAATATATGTAAATTTCTCTTCTGCAACTATAATGTCTTTGCTCAAACTATTCTCTGTAATATCACTCAATTTAATGGATACTCTACTTCCATCTGAAGAAGCATAATTTTGTAATGCATATTCAGCAATTGCCTCATATGAGGATATTCTTTCCTCATAGTATTTCGTTCTATCATTTCCACACGAACAAAGCATTATGCAAAGTACACATACTAACACAATAACCAATATATTCTTCATTTTTTCCTCCGACAACTTCCGATTTGTTTCTTTACAGTTCCAAGGAATTCTGATTTAACAAAAAATCATACAATCCAATATGCACAATACCGTCTTCATCTATCCATGGTTTTGCATTTGACTTTGATATAATAATCTTCTTGAAAAAATCTTTTGTATTTTTCAAAGGTCTTAACTCAGTTGTCATCTTATCAGGATCACTTACGGATAATGCAGACTGAATATAATATCTTCTTGCTCCCATATTTACAACAAAATCAATCTCACACTGTTTTCTTCTTTTTTTGCCTTCAGCATTTTCAATAATTTCAACAACGCCAACATCTACAGAATACCCACGAATTATCAGTTCATTATAAATGATATTTTCCATTATGTGTGTTTCTTCCTGTTGTCTAAAATTAAGCCTGGCATTACGAAGTCCTACATCCGTGCAATAATATTTCAAAGGATACTCAAAATACTTTTTACCCTTTACATCATATCTTTTTGCCTCGCTGAACATAAACGACTCTATCAGATATTCCAAATATTTTGCGATTGTACTGGTAGACACCTTAATGTTTTTTACACTTTCCAATGTATCGGCAATCTTCTTTGCATTTGTAAGTGAACCTACCGAAGAACACAAATCATCGGTTAGTTCAGTCAAAACATCGGGAAGTTTTACAATATATCGCTCACTTATATCTTTGAAATATACTTCCGAAAACAAGTTTTTCAGATACTTAACCTTTTCCTCATCACGTTTGAATGATAAAAGCTGCGGCATTCCCCCATAAAGAGCATACAATTCATACACTTCCGATTTATCTCCACCGACAAAATCATAATATTCTTTAAAGGACAACGGGAATACCCGAACTTGATCGCCTCTGCCCCTGAATGCCGTCATTACATCTTGAGAAAGTAATTTTGAATTACTTCCCGTCACATAAATATCCACATTTCGAAGACGCATCAATCCATTCAAAACATTATATAGCTTAACATCTTCCGGATTTTCAAGTTCTTTTTTTGTAATAGCATATTGCACTTCATCTATAAGAATATAATACATTTCTTTATTTACAATTTTTGAACGAATGTATTTTGATAATTCATCCGGATTCCGATACTGTTCACAAATATCATCATCAAGTGCAATGGAAATAATCTGTTCTTCCTTTACTCCACTCGATATAAGATAGTCACGAAACAAATAAAACAGAAGATAGCTTTTTCCGCACCTTCTGATTCCTGTAATAACCTTAATCAGACCATTTTCCTTTTTGTCTATCAATCTACTTAAATAGATATCTCTATTTATAATTTTTTCCACAGATTTGCCTCCTCAAATTAAAACTTACTGCACTTTTCTCGTAAATTTTAATTTTATTATACTATCCTTATTATGTACAATCAATATTGTAATTAAAACTTACTGCACTTTTTCACTAAGTTTTAATTTTCCATGTTTTCATATCAAACTCCGAAAAAATAAAGACGACCAGTCTTATCATAAGACCAATCGTCTTTATTTATTCTTATATTGTATTTTGTATCTCATCCTTTGGACAAAATCGAATCATTTCTAAGTTCTCTCTAAACTGGAAGTTACCTATTTCAAAACAAAGAGAGAATTTTCATAGTCCTTTACATAGTACCGTATATTTTTACGTCCTTTTTGAATAATAGTGTGTCCCTCTGCTTCTAATTTTTCTTTCTGTGCTTCAATACCATTTGGATACTTAGCATTCAGTTCTCCGTTCGCTTTTAATGTTCTCCAATAAGGCGTTTCATCTTCGGAACGCTGATAACTCGCCCACGCCACAATACAAGCAAAAATTCCTGCTGTAATCGGTTCTGTAAAGTCTGCACCATTCAACTCCGCAAAGTATTCTCGTATTTTCCCAACAGTAATCACTTTACCATAAGGGATTTTTTTCATTACCTTATCATAATCGATTGGCGGGGCAAAATACATTTTACTTCCACCATATTTTTCAATGCTTTTCTGGTCTGTAATAATTTGAATTTTAGGCATATCCTTTTTATCATGCAACATAGCATTAAAATCCTTTTTATCTTCGTTTGCCATTTCTACCACCTCCTACTTTAAGAATAGTCTGTTTGTCATTCCTATGCAATGAGACTGTTTAGAAAATTTGACAAACACTGATTTTCCTCTCATACACATATTCTTCCAATCCGTCATGCACGAGAATGCAATCAACAACCTGTTATATACAGAAAGCAGGACAGTTGACTTTTAATCAGCAATCCTGCTTCTTATCCCATAACTATTTATGCTTTTTCTTTTTCCCGTGTTTCCAACACTTCCGTGGTAATTGCATCCACATCATATTCTGGTGCATGTTTCTTCACGATATCGTAAATTGGCTGGATTGTTTCAACGGATTCTTCAAGTTCATCTGCAATTTGTTCAAGATTTTTGTCCTTTTGTACCTTTTTTACAACCGAAGCTGCTAAATGATGAACTGCTCCTTTGGCATATCCTTCTTCCACACCATCGTTATACCATTCCCGTTTTGCATTCTCCATCTGCTTTTCATATGTCAGATCAAACATCATACTTTTCTGCACATCCTCTCTGCGTTCCAGCAAAAAGTCCTTCAGGATATTCTCTACAATGCAGCGGTTCACCGCATCTCTGATTGCAGTCTCATAATCCTTGTCGCCCTTTTTTGCCTTTGCAAGATTCTCATTTACATATCCAACAAATATCATATACTCCCGCAGCGTCTGGCTCCGTTTCTTCAAATCCTCATTGTTTCCCGGATTGACGTTATACACGGTACAGGTCAACTCTAACTGCGGCTCGTCCCCCTGGTTTTCATATGCATCGGACAATTTCAGCACTTCACGCTCTGGTCTCGTTTTATCTCCATTGTAGAACACTGCGAACTTCGGCGTCGGTATCTTCACCAGTTTGTGACTGAGCAGATATCTGTTTTCGACCAGCTTCTTGATGATGGTCACAAAATAAATCAGTTCCCGAAGTGGCATATTCGGGTTATACGTTGACTGGTGCTCATAGATATTCAGAACCGAATCCATACTCACAACGAATGATGCATCGTTGTGCACGGTCAGTGATACACCACTTTCCAGCGTATGAATCTCGATAATCTCCGGATCCGTGTATGCCGTCCCTGCCATCGCATTGTAGACATCCAATGCCCTTGCATTGTCCTCCAACAACATACTAAACACATCACTTTTGTACTCTCTGTTTGCCATATTTCGTCCTCCTTTGGCTTGCGCAGGAGAAATCCATCTGCAAACATAGTCCAAAACTATCTTCCTTGAATACCCCTGCATCTTAAATTAATGAATTGAATTTAAAAGCATGAATGTTCAAGAATAAATAATTTGACTATTCGTAGAAAGTAACTGCTCATCAGCTACTATATGAAACTTATGCTTTGATGGTAGACTAACATAATCGAACAGAAGCGTCAAGGACTTTTTCAAAAACGCTTCATAATTTCCGATTTGTATGATGTTCAAAACAGCATTCCAGCCATAGGTTGTTTCAATGTACTCAACATAAGTATGTGCATATGTATACCCACCGCAATTTGAAAATATCAACGGATTATTAGAACATGTTTCTTTATAACTGTCTTTGCAAATATACCATATCCACCAATTGTACTCCATCTTCGTATATTGGATGGCCGTAATTATCTGTAAAAAAATGGGGGATAATATGCGAACGGACAAAACCACATTTTTCATAAAATGGTATTGTAAGTGGGCTATCACCTGTTCCTACCTGCAGAATGTCATATTGCTCTCCGTATTTCTCAACAATAAAATCAATCAAGGTTTTTGCATATCCTTTCCCTTGATATTCTGGAGCAGTTGCAATGTTCTTTAATTCAAGCACTCCATTTCCTTCATTGGTAACGACGCACTCACATTTAATCCCATTATCATCTAGCACATACATCCAGCCTTTATTAAGATAGCGGTCTATCATATTTTCCTGCTCATCTGCCAATAAGAGCAAATCAAGATATTGTTTTTTATTTTCTGTGATCTCTATTATTTTCATCTTTTATCCTCATAACACGGAATTTATTCGCTTTTCTTCTCTTTGCTGCGTCTCACTAACGCGATAAATAGTTCAATGACTCCGGCACATAGCCATATGATACCTATTGCAATATTTTCTGCCCAGAACCAAAACAATGATAAAACAATCCATGTAATCGCTAAAATAAAAATACCTTTGCTTCTCATGATTTCCCTCCTAAAACTCCCGATTCTTCACATGTGTTCAACGCATCTAATCAAACTTAAATACATTAAGCCCTGTTTCTTCATCATAAACTCTGTCAACTTTTCCATCAATGACCGTAATTACAATCTCACAGGTTGCACTCACGACAGCTCTGTTCAGATGCCCTCCAAACGCTTCACCTTTCTCATTTCCGACACTCATATGAAGATCCGCATAATATTCTCCATCCATTGTATTGATCGTACCTGTCAGTTACTCTGATTGTATGAATTAAACCACGCTCTTTCTTCAAATGCTTTCTTTTGGGGATGTATCGGATTGCTTTCTGCTATACCAATAGGCAAAAAACAGACCAACTCATAGTCTTCAGGCACATTTAGTATCTGTGCCATTTTATCACAAATCTTGTCATCATCGGTAATATGGCCTTCATACCAACAACTTTGATAACCAAGCTCCACAATTGCAAGCAGCATATTCTGAATCGCAGCGGAATAATCCTGCACGGCGAAACATTTATCCCGATAAGCATTGACTCTCTGTGTCAAAACGCAGATAGCAGCGGGAGCAGTTTCTCCTACAGGTGGTTCTATCACACTATGGAGTTGCTTCAATACGTCAGGATTATCAACAGCAATCAATGATGTAGTCTGTTTGTTGCATCCTGACGGAGCATCAAGCCCCGCTTGCATGATTTTTATTAAATCTTCCTTTGGTACGGGAATATCCTTATATTTCCCCCTGTAACTATGTCTGTAATGAATAGCCTCTATAACATTCATAACGTTTCCTCCTAAATTCCTCCCCTAACGATTTATGCTTTTTCATTTCCCCATGCTTCCAGCACTTCCGTGGTAATTGCATCCACATCATATTCTGGTGCATGTCTCTTCACGATATCGTACATCTGCGATCTGGTCAAGTGTTTTGTTCTTCTGCATCTTAAATTAAATGAATTGAATTTAAAAGCATGAATGTTCAAGAATAAATAATTTGACTATTCGTAGAAAAAAGCTGCTACTCACTAAAAATAACAGCCTTTCTTACTATATCAGCCTTTTGGAATTTGACCATCGACATACAGAATGTGATTAACTAACCACTCTGTGAGATATTTTAAAATTCCCATAATCTGTTCATCTTGATCTTCTACCTCATCATTGTGATGTTCCATAAATTCATCAAGTTTATGTATAAATTCCTGATGTTGAACTTTCTGTGTAAATATCTTCTTATAATTAATAGATTCCATATACTGCTCTTCATCACTAAAGTGTTTTACTGTATAATTTCGGAGATTTTCTAATATTATATCAATCCTATCATATTTATCCGGTGTAAACTCATCATGAAGCAGTTCATATGCCTCATCTGCATATTTAAATAACTGCTTGTGTTCTTCGTCTATCATATCTATACCGATATAATATTCTGGTTTCATTTCATACATAAATTAATCCTACTTTCATTTTATTTGTTTTATGAACCTGTTCAATACTATTCATAATAGGCAAATGCATTTCTCATGAATTTCCTATATTTTCTCGTTTTAAATGTTAGATTCCACCAAAACATTCCCTAATTTTCTTGGAAATATCAGAATCAACAAAACCTTTCTGCGCCATGTCATCGAGCATCTCACACGTTTTTTCGTGCGATAAACCTTTCTTATATGGTCTGTCCTCGGTTAATGCCTGATAAATATCAATACATGCCATAATACGTTCCGGCTCATTTAATTCAGCTGCGGTTTTTCCAAAAGGATACCCTTTTCCATTTAATTTTTCATGATGGAAAGCTGCCCAGTCTCGTATTTCTTCAAAAT
>ERZ839741.397-NODE-397-length-58138-cov-6.449443_pt1 | contig 58138 bp, 50 predicted proteins | sample MGYA00519880_ERZ839741 | MGnify/ENA primary metagenome ERZ839741 (study PRJEB31850, sample SAMEA3708851) | human gut metagenome | biome: human gut; feature: human-associated habitat; material: faeces | place: China | collected 2014 ...
CACGCCGAGGAAGAGGGCATCATCTTCAAGACCCTGTGCAACCCCGTGGAGATCCACGCCAACGACGAGGGCTTCGTCAAGTCCATCACCTGCATTGAGATGGAGCTGGGTGAGCCCGATGCTTCCGGCCGCCGCCGCCCCATCGAGAAGAAGGGCAGCGAGTTTGAGCTGGATGTGGACACCGTGATCATGAGCCTGGGCACCAGCCCCAACCCGCTGATCCGCTCCACCACCCCCGGCCTGGAGACCAACAAGCACGGCTGCATCGTCACCGACGGCGACGACGGCAAGACCAGCCGTGACGGCGTGTACGCCGGCGGCGATGCCGTGACCGGTGCCGCTACCGTCATCAAGGCCATGGGTGCCGGCAAGGCAGCCGCCAAGGCCATCCACGAGTACATCCAGAACAAGTAATTGCTGCCAATAGGCATTCTTCCCCTGTTTCCTTCGGGAAACGGGGGATTTTTTTGTGCCATTCCGGAGGGCTGCAATAACAAGGCGAAGGTTTTGTTCCAACTATAGCAAACCAACTTTTTAATGCGACTGCAACAACGTTGGTTTGCATATCGCAGATATGCTGTTACGGTTACGCTAATTTCTAGCCTTGCGATAAAAAAAGCAGAACCTCCTGCGAAGTTCTGCCTTTTTGTGATGGCATATTTGCTCTGTTTTGTCAAATGATCACAGTTTAAAACGGGAATCTCACTGATAGCCATGACAGACGGTGCTGGAACCAAGCGGGACATCATAGCAATCTCCGTGCCAGGGGTCTTCGGGATAAGTGCACGATAAGCAAACGTCACATACACGAAGGTTCAGCGGGCTGACATAATCTTCCCCATAGAGATAGTGGATACACTTCTGTGCACGCATGCTCCCTTTTTGCACTTCAGAACTTGCAAGTGTTACCTTCAGATCGGTTCCTCCGCAAATAGGGCACTGTGTGGTCTGCGGTGTCAAAGAAAGCTTTTCCAATTCTTCCTGCGGGGTAAGGGAGGTGTTCTTTTTTACGGATTCCGGTGTTGCCTGGACGGTTTCCGGTGCAGAACTGGCCGGAATCTCTCTGGTTTCTGTCCGACTGCAGCCGCACAGAAGCAACATCAGAGAAACAAGCAGGCATATAGCCAGTTGTATGCCTAAGCGAAGTCGTTTCATGGTCAAGCCTCCTTTTTTGAATAGAATAAAAATGGTGGTCACCCTGTACTTAACGTAGCAGAGCTGATCATATCTGTCAATATATTGTTCTACAAATAGTACTTACAACAAATAAGTTCGTAGCTATAACCAAAATGCCAACACCGGAATTGGAGAAAATGCCGTGGGAGCCTCTGAAAATTTATAGCAAACCAACTTTTTTAATGCAACAGCAACCGCGTTGGTTTGCATATCACAGATATGCTGTTACATCTGCGCTTTTTTAGCCTTGCGATAAAGCGCTGTGCGGCCGAGATCGTTCTGTTTGCTCTTCTTTTAAACTAACCGGCACACTTCCCCTGTTTCTTTCGGGAAACGGGGGATTTTTTTACGCTCATCGTCCCGGAGCTTGTCGGGGCGAGGCCCCTCCATCTTGCTGGCGCAAGACCGCTCTGTCGCTTAAAAGCCCCACTGGGGCTTTCATTGCTCCGCTGCACTTCGCAAACGCGAATCTGGGGCGATTCATTTACTTTTGTGATGGTTTTATGCTATAATAAGTTTAACGTTGTGAGGTGCTGCACCGCCTGCGGGCTGCGGCACCGCTTTTGGAGGGAACTGCCCATGCACCCGCTGCTCATTCTGGTACTGGTCTTTGATCTGCTCATCGCCGTGTCCTCGGTGCTGAACCTTGTGAACATGATGCGCGTCAACCTGATGGTGGAGGAACGCAGGGCCGAGGCACTGACCGTGCAGCGGGTACGGGTGCAGAAGGCCGCCGCCGGGAAGGGCGGCATCCTGGCTTCCTGGTACGGCGTGTACGCCTGCCCGGCCAAGGACGGCACCGGCGAGTTCACCTCCTCAAATCCCTATGGCAGCGAGGCCGCCGTGCCCGCTTCCACCACCGTGGTGCCCCTCAAGTCCTCCGGTGTGCTGGAGCAGTGCGACATCGCCGCCCACCTGCGCCGCCGCCTTGTCCCGCTGTGGATCACAGCGGCCGCATTCTCGGCTCTGCTGGCGGCTTTCGTCCGCCTCTGAGCAGGCTCTTCCCCCTTCTCGTCTTTTCGGCACACGGCTTTTCCCCGGCGGCCCTCTGACCCACAGGCTGCCGGGGCGCGGTACGATGCCGGGAAAATATAAGTATAAAGGAAGGCAATTATGGAACTACTAAAACTACTCGGCATTGTCATCGTCATCGCTGGCTTTGCACTGAAGCTGGACTCCATTCTGGTCATTCTGGTGGCAGCCGTTGTGACTGCACTGGTTGGCGGTCTGGGCCCGGTCACCCTGCTGGAAACGCTGGGCAGCACCTTTGTGGCAAACCGCAGCATGGCCATCTTCATCATCGTGATGCTGGTCACCGGCACGCTGGAGCGCAACGGCCTGCGTGAAGCAGCCGCTGCCCTGATCGGCAAGTTCAAGGGCGCCACCTCCGGCCTGGTCATCGGCATCTACGGCGTGATGCGCTCGATCTTTGCAGCCTTCAACGTGGGCTTTGGCGGCGTGGCCGGTTTCGTGCGCCCCGTCATCATGCCCATGGCCGAAGGTGCCATTGTGGCACAGGGCTATGAGCCCAATGAGGAGCATGTCGAGGAGCTGAAGGGTATGGCTTCCGGCATGGAGAACATCACCTGGTTCTTCGGTCAGGTCCTGTTCGTGGGCGGCTCTGGCGGCCTGCTGGTGCAGAGCACTTTGGCCGGCCTGGGCATCGAGGTGGAGCTGGCCCAGCTGGCTGCCATCGAGATCCCCGTGTGCATCATTGCCACTGTGGTCGCCATCGTATTCTATGTGATCAAGGATCGCAAGATGATCCAGAAGTACTATAAGTAAGGGAGGACAGAAGAATGAGCTTTTTTATGAGTGCTGATTACAGCCTGTCCACCAAGGTGATGGAGATCATCTACTTTATCATCGGCCTGCTGTGCATCTACTGCGGTGTGAAGAACCTGAAGGATAAGGAGAACCCGGAACCCATGGGCACCTTTATCTTCTGGGCCGTGCTGGGCGTCGTGCTTGCCCTGGGCCGCTGGCTGCCCTCTCTGGTGAGCGGCATCCTGGTGGTGGTGATGTGCATCCCCGCCATCCTCAAGAAGGTCAAGAAGGGCGCTGTCTCTGCTGCCACCAAGGCCGAGACCGAGGCTACCTATGAAAAGATCGGCATGAAGATCTTTGTCCCCACCCTGAGCATCGGCATGCTGGCCGTCATCTGCGCTATCACCGGCATGGGCATCGGCCTGTCCGCCCTGAACGGCGTGGCTCTGGGCGTTATCGTGGCCATCATCCTGCTGATGATCATGAACCGCGACAACAAGCCCTCCACCTTCCTGAACGATTCCGAGCGCATGCTGTCCACCGTGGGCCCCCTGTCCATGCTGCCCATGCTGCTGGCCTGCCTGGGCTCTGTGTTTACCGCTGCCGGTGTCGGCGATGTGATCTCTGACCTGGTCAGCCACATCATCCCCGAGGGCAATGTGAACGCCGGTATCGTGGTGTACGCCATCGGCATGATGCTGTTCACCATGATCATGGGCAACGCCTACGCCGCCATCACCGTGATGACCGTGGGCATCGGCTACCCGTTCGTGCTGGCCCACGGCGCAAACCCGGTGGTCATCGGCATGCTGGCTTTGACCTGCGGCTTCTGCGGCACCCTGTGCACCCCCATGGCTGCAAACTTCAACACCGTGCCCGTGGCACTGCTGGATATGAAGAAGCCCATGGGCGTCATCAAGAATCAGGTTCCTGTCGCCATCATCATGATGGTGGTCCAGATCGTGATGATGATCCTCCTGAAGTGATTTTTTTGTTAGATCGAGTGATTCAATGGAACAAGCAATTCAGCACGGAGCCGATATCATTATTCGCGACTGGGTCCGGCTCCGTGCAGGCGAACGCTTATTGATCGTATCCAGCCAGAAGTATGCTGTCGAGGTGGCGGCCATGCAGCAAGCCGCACAGGCGGTGGGCAGCGTGGCGGATGTGTTGATGCTGGACGACCTGCACGAGCAGGTGGGCCAGTATTTCGATGACCGCGAGGACGCCTTTGACCCCTACAACGCCGTGATCGGTGCTGCCGAGTATTCCCTCATCACCACACGGGCCGTCAAGCGGGTCATTGCCCGCCGCAACCGGTTTTTGTCGCTGCCGCTGAGCACCAGCAACGGGCAGTCCCTGCTGAGCTACGACTTCCTGAACATGAGCCTGCCCAAAAGCAGGATCATGGCCAGCATCATCATGGCCTGCTACCAGAACGCCAGACACATCCATGTGACCACGGAGCTTGGCACGAACCTGGATTTCAACATCGAGGGGCGTGTGCCCGGCTTCTTCAACGGCTGCTGCCACGACGGCAAGGGCCTTTCCTCTGCCAGCGTGGAAGTGTATGTGGCACCGGTGGAGAGCGACACCAACGGCACCCTGATCCTGGACGGCTCCATGGGCTATATCGGCATCGTGGACAGCCCCGTTCGGGTGGAGCTGCGCGGCGGCCGCATCGTGGAGATCGAGGACAATGCCAGCGGCAGGCGGCTCAAGCAGTTTCTGGCCCGCTTCCACGACCCGGAGAACATGGTGGTGGCGGCGGAGTTCGGCATCGGGCTCAACACCCACTCCCGCTGTGCAGGCAACTGCTACATCGAGGACGAATCCACCTATGGCACCTTCCATATCGGGTTCGGGCGCAACATCGCGCTGGGCGGTGTGCAGGATGCTTCCGGCCATTACGATCTGGTCACCCACGCTCCCTGCATCTATGTGGACAACCGCATGATCATGGATCACGGACAGCTCACCGTTCTGGAGCCGTCCATTTATATCTGAGAATCGAGGCTTTTTACCATGAAAATTCTGCTCACTGGTTTCGACCCCTTTGGCGGCGAGACCGTCAACCCCGCTTTTGAGGCGGTGAAGCTGCTGCCCGACACCATCGCCGGTGCCGAGATCGTCAAGCAGGAAGTGCCCACCGAGTTCATCCGTGCCGGTGAGGTGCTGGAAGCTGCCATTCAGGCAAACCAGCCCGATGTGGTCATCTGCATCGGTCAGGCCGGCGGCCGCTCCGCCATCACCCCGGAAAAGGTGGCCATCAACCTGATGGACGGCCGCATCGCCGACAACGCCGGTTATCAGCCCATCGACGTGACCATCCAGGAGGACGGCGAGACCGCCTACTTCACTTCTCTGCCCGTGAAGGCCATGGTGCAGAGCATCAAGGACGCAGGCATCCCCTCCGCCCTGTCCTACACCGCAGGCTCCTATGTGTGCAACTACCTGATGTACACCCTGCTGTACCTCATCGACAAGAAGTACCCCAACATCCGGGGCGGCTTCATCCATGTGCCTTACGCCATGGAGCAGGTGGTCAACAAGCCCCTGGGCACCCCCAGCATGGACCTGCACCAGATCGCCCGCGGCCTGGAGAAGGCCGTGGAGGCCGTTGTGAAGAACGACGCCGACCTAGCTGTGGACATGGGCACCACCCACTGAGCATCCCCGCAAAGCCCTTCAAGGCACCCGCTGTGCATCCGCATGGCGGGTGCTTTTTTTGTGGACGCTGGCGCGACAGTTCCCTGTACGCTTGCGGGAAACCGGAACAGGACGATTTGAAATGGCTCCGCGTGCGCTGCGCCATAATTAGAGGAAATATTATTTTTTATTGCAACTCCGGAAAATCTGCGGATTTTCCGGAGTTGCCTTTTCACCAGAGGGGTCATGGCGGGGAGTGGCATCTGATACCGGAATGACATCGCACCGGGAGGGACGTTACGGGATTCCTTTCCGCAAAACGCGAGTTCTCCTTCTGCGCTTTGGCCGCAGGCCAACAGCAGCCAATGCCACTTCCCGTAACGACCCTTCCCGTGAAAAAGCAAATCCGGCGGGGCCGCAGCCCTGCCGGATTTGCAAAATCTAAAATAATTTTTCTGCTACTTATGCCCAGAGCAAAGCGGAGGGCATTCTAAATCGTTTGCCTTCCAGAGAACAGGCCACTTTCCTTAACGCCCATCCGTGAAAAAGCAATCCCGGAAAATCTGCGGATTTTCCGGGATTGCATATCTTTAAAAATAATTTTCCGCTGATATTGCCAGAGCAAAGCGGAGGCAATTCCAAATCGTCCTGCTTACTCCGTGATCCGCCCTGCCGCGCTGGTCTCCAAGACCGGGTAACCGGTGCGGGTGCAGCGCACAGCACAGCGGGCGCGGCCGCCGGTGGTGCAGGTGAACAGGGTCAGGTCCCAGGCGTCCTCGTCCGTGGCCGTGATCATCTTGTCGATGTCGGTGGGCTGGATGGTCTCCACGTTGGACACCTCATAGCTCCAGCGCTGGCCGTCCATGTCGGTAAAATAGACCTCGCTGCCCAGGGCCAGCCACTTGATGGGGCTGAAGTGCTTGGCGTAGTTGTGGGCGCAGACCACCATGTTGTCAGCGTAGGTGGAGCCGGAGTAGCGGCCCGGCGCGATCTTCAGGCCCGCATAGCTCCACTGGCTCATCACCGGCAGTTCCAGCCCGATGGACGGGACGGACAGGTAGCCGATGTAGCCCCAGCCGTCGATGTCGGTGACGGTCATCTCCTGCTCCGGGTCCAGCTCCGGCTGGACCACCGGCTCTTCGTCCTTCGTCTTGTCCTCCATGGTCTCGGTCAGGGTCTCTTCCAGCTTGCCCAGGGCGTCCTGCGAAGCCTTGTCGGCGCGGTTGGCGTCCCACTGGTTATAGCCCAGCAGGGCCAGCGCGCCCAGAATGAGCAGGATGCCCACGATCATGCAGGCGCGGCCGATCTTCTGCTTTGTGTTCATGCCAGCGTCTCCTTTCGGTCCAGCACCCAGCCGACGGCAAACAGCAGCACGCCGCTGCAGGCCATGAACGGGATGGGCCAGTTCAGCTGGCCGCTCTGGGGCAGTGCATTGCCGTCCGGGCGGCCCGGAGCCACCGGGTTGTCCGGGTTGCCGGGGGCCACGGGGTTGTCCGGGTTTCCGGGGTTCACCGGGTTATCCGGCGTACCGGGCGACACCGGGCGGTTGGGGTCGTTGGGATTGACCGGCATGTCCGGCTCATCCGGGGTGCCGGGCTGGGTGGGCTTGTCCGGTTCCGAGGGCTTCTCCGGCTTGGACGGTTTGTCCGGTTCCGAAGGCGTGCTGGGAGTTTCCGGTTCGGGTGGGGTCACCTCCTGCGTGGGCGCGCCCACCTTGGGGGTGGCGTCCACGGTGTAGAGCCAGCCGCTTTCGTCCGCCATGGGCAGCGACACCAGGAAGGAATTGATGGCCTCGTAGCCCTTGGAGTTCTCGGTCTGCACCACGAGGTACAGGCCCAGCGGCAGCGCGTCAAAGGAGACGATGCCCTGCTCGCTGATCTTATGGGTGGTGCCGGCGGCGCGGGCGGGCAGCTTGGCTTCCAGCCTGGAAGCCAGCGTGCTGTCGGTCAGGTCGCCCAGCGCGATACCGCAGCCCGTAAAGTCGGCGGTGTACACAAAGTGCAGGTCGCCGTTGGTGCGGGCCACGTCCGCCACCTTGTACACGGTGAGTGCGCCGCCCCGCAGGGGGACGTCGTTCTGGTGGTCGTACAGGGTCACGTCCATGCTGCCGGTGCGGCTCAGGTCGATGTTGGCGCTGGCCGCGGGGGCTGCCAGCGCGGGCAGTGCACAGCACACGGCCATGCACAGCGCCAGCAGAAGAGCGGCAAACCGGTTGTTTTTGTTTTGTTTCATGGCTGCTCACTCCTCCTCGTTCTGTTTCCGTTTGCGGACCAGCAGCAGGGCTGCTGCAGCGGCCAGTGCGCCGCCCAGCACCCCGAAGGGTGCCGTGCCCATGCCGCCGGTGGACGGCAGCTCGTAGCCGGTGTAGACATAGTTCTGCACCGTGATATTGCCGGTCTGCACGCCGTTGTTGTCAATGTAAACGTTCCAGTTGCCGGTGGTCTCTTCCTCCACCAGGTAGTGGTACGCCTTGCGGTTCTCGTCCATCAGGGGCAGATCGTTCCCAGACCAGGTGAAAGTCCAGTCTTTATCTGCGGTCAGGTCGGCCTCTTTGAACAGGGTCTTTTTTTCTGCATTGTCGGTGTACTGCCAGACCTTGATGTGGATGCTGTCCACCGCCGGTTCCACCGGCTTTTTGGTATCCTGGTCCAGCCAGAGCTTTCTGACGGTCAGCTTGCTGTACACGTTGCTGTACTCAGCGGTGGTGGTACCGGCGTCGCTGCCCACCTGCACATTGCGGTTCAAGTCCACCGTCTCGGTGCCCACGGTCAGGGTGGTGCCGGGTGCGCCCGTAGCCGCCGCAAAGGCCTGCTGCTCGTTCTCCGCGCTGGCGTTCTTGCGGAACAACAGGTAGTGCGGGGTGGCATCCAGCTGATAGTCCGTGGGCGCTTGGGTCTCCACGAGCTTATACAGCACGTCCGGCTTCAGGGTCTGTTCGCTGCCGTTTTCCAGCACCGTCAGGCTCACCTGGCCCTTTTCGTCGGTGGTGATGACGCCATTTACGCCGCCGCTCCAGAGCTGCCAGTCCTTGATTTGCAGATCATACTGCCAGATGGTAAACTCTGCCCCCGGCAATGCCACGCCGGAGTAATCGTCCACCTTGTGGAGCAGGAACTGTCCGGTGGAGGCCGTGGCGGCAGATGCATAGGTAAACTTGATGGAATCCGATTCGGTGGAGTCCCCATTGCCCAGCTTGACGGTATTGTCCACGTTGTAATCCGCAGCAGCACTGCCCTGCTTTACATCACATTGGTACACCAGGATCATGGCGGTCTGGTTGGGGATCACCATGTGGAGCCAACCCTCGTCATCTGCCGGCAGCACCTGATACAGGTTGCGAGGCACTTCATCCCCTCGGGTCACGGTGTTGGTGGTTTCGTCATACTGGAAGTAATACAGCTTTACAGACTCCGGGTCTCCCCGGACAATGGCACCGTTCTGGGCCTTTACGTCGTCCCACAGCTCAATGGTCGGGGCCTTGTTGGCTTCCACCGACAGGTCCTTCCGGGCCGGGTTCACCACCACCTGGTACTCGATGCGGTCGGTTTTGCCCTCCACCAGCTTTCCGGTCTTTTTCAGGGGGTCCACAGTCTTTTCCACCGTGGTGTGGAGGGTCTCGGTCAGCTCGCCCCACTGGGCCGTGTTGGTGTAGATCACCTGGCCCACCGAGGGGTTCTTCCAGCGGGGATCGTCGTCCACGCTCACCTTGTACAGAATGCGGAACTTGTGTTGTTTGTTCTTGCTCAGGTTGTAGCCGCGGATGGTAATGGTCAGCTTCCGGGTGGCTTCCTCGTAGGCTACAGTGGCCCCTTCCAACTTGTCAGCCTTATCCGGGGTGCCCTCGTCCATGCCGATCGTCACCCAGTCGGTCTTGAACTCGGTGTTTTCCGGCAGGGTATCGGTGATGACAATGTCGGCATCATCCTCGGCAGCGGTCTGCACCACCAGCTGATAGTGGAGGTTTTTGCCGCTGAGGTCACTGTATTGGTAGGTCTGGTCTCCGCTTTGGTAACCAGATTCGTCCTGATCGCTGTTCGCCGACACCCGTTTTTCAAAGCTCTTGTAGCTGTGGTAGGTGTCCTCTGCCTCAGCCCTCTGAGAGCTGCCTTGGATGCTGACGCTGTTTTTGTAAGTCCATTTCTCTCCGGTGGGCACATTGCTCTGATTCTCGTGGGTAGGGAGGTCCTTTACCTCCACACGCCGCACCGGGTTGTCATCTGCCTTGTTTATCTGGATGGTAAAGCTCCGCACCCGGGTAGAGGGGTCGTTGGCAGTCACCGTGCCGCCGGTGCCGTCGGCACCGCTGTAGTAGGTGACGGCAATGACCCCGGCGGCCTTAGCATCAGCATAGTTCATGGTGCCACCGTCGTGGAGGGTCAGGGTCAGGCCGTTTTCCAAAGCCTTCTCCAGCTCTGCGGCGTAGGCGTAGTGGGTGTCACTCTGGGTCTGGCCGCTTTCGTTCACAGCGTCCTTGAGGCTCTCCACCAGGGTAAAGCTGCTTTCGCCGGCCGCATTGGCGGCAGAGATATTCCATTTGGCCAGGCCCTTGCTGCTGCTGGCCAGCTGCTTGTTCAAGGTCCAATCTCCCTGCCCGATGTTCACAGTATCCGAGGCCTTAAAAGTGTGTTTGCTCTTGGTCTCGATCTGTGCCTTGTTGGTCACCGGGCCGCCGCCGATGGGGGTGGTGGTCTCAAAGGTGATTGTCAGCTCTGTTCCACTATAATCCGCCGGGATGGTATAGCCGTTTTTCTGGAATTCCTCTGCCGATATCGTGGTGTTGCCTACTTTTACATCTCCTACGATCTTCACACCGTCCGGCAGGCTATCCGTGATCTTGCAGCCCTGCAGCATATAGGACCCCAGCTTGGTCCCCAGAAAAGAATGCGGTATCTTTACAGTGATCGTCCACTGGATGCGGCCTGTTTTGGGGTCGTACTCGCCTTTCTTCTCAATGCGAGGGGTTTTACATGTGTAGTATGCTTCAGCCTTCTTTTCCTCCTGGGAGCCTGCCTTCGCTGTTGCCGTATTGAAGATCATACCGACACCGTCGGGCATTTCGTCAAAGTCCGCATAGTTCCGCTGAACGTCATAGTACCAGATGTACTTTTCTTCAATCCCCAATGCTTCCAGGTCCTTAATGACCACCTGGGGGTTGCCGTTGCTGTCCTCCTGGATCGTGTATTTGGGGAACGGCAGGATCTGCGTTTGTGTACCCGATGCATCCACCTTGTAAAGTTTAAAGGAGCTTTCCAGGTATTTGCCGCCCTTCAGGTAATCACCAGCACTGATTCCACTCTGATTCGTGTTCAGGGTATCCGTAAGGGTCACCGGGTCTTTGGTACCGTTGGTGGTCTCCACCGTCACCATATAATGGTTTATGAAGGTGCCACTTTCCGGATGATTTTCAAAGGCACTCCAATAGCCGGTGTACCCTTTACTGATCTTTATATCTGCCGTTTTCTTCTTGATGGTCAGAGTAAAGCCATTTTCAAAGGTGATGGTTTTGTTATTCTCAAAATCATCTGCCCATACTTTCTGAGAGAACTGGAAGGTTCCGGTAAACTCCCGGTTGCCGTTGGCATCCAAACCGGTGAACTTCTCACTTTTGTCAAAGGTCAGCTTTGCCAGGCCGTTGGTGTCGATGGTATAGGTGCCAATGACCTTGTTGTTGTCGGTCTCGTCCAGGATCTTGCCGGAGGTGGGCTGCTTGGGCTTCATGGCCTCAGGCAGCTGGTAGCACAGAGTCCGCCGGTCCGGCTTCAGGGTGCTCGCAGGCAGCTTGTAGGTCACGGTGACCTGCACGTTGGTACCGCTTTCCACTTCATTCCCCACCAGGGGCTCCCAGGAGCCATTGACCTCCTTCTCGAACTCTGTCTTAGTGATCCAGGCGGGGTCCAGGTTCACCTCCGTATCGGCAGTTTCTGCCAGCAGGGCCGGGGCATCGGGGTCCAGCTGCCGGGCCTCGCCGACCCATTCCACCGTGGCCCCAAAGCCATCCTCATCTTCCAGCAGCGCATAGCTGCCGTCCAGCTCCTCCTGGGAGCCTGCCGGGTCCTCCGGGGCCACAGCGGTGGTCTCGGCGGCATAGGCGCCGGTCACCGAGATGACACTGGTCACGTCGGACATGGCAGCGGGCACCTCGGCCACCTTGCCGTCCACGTTGCCGGAGATCACGGTCAGGGTCCCGGCGTCGGGGTCCACGGCGGACACGACGCCCACCGTCTCGGTGGTCACGGTGCGGGTGTCCACCTGCGGCTCGGAAGCCGTGAGCTGGGCGGCGGTGTCGGGGTCCTCGTCCAGGTCCAGCAGGGCGATGCCATAGGAGCTCTCGTCCACGGCCACCTGCTCGGTGGTGAGGGTGTTGTAGATGACGATATCGCCGGGCCTTGCGGTGGAGCCGTCGGCGTCGGTGAGCCACTGGGAGCCGCGCAGGTCACTGTGCAGGGCCATCACGCCCGCACGCTGGGGCACCACCGTCTGGGGCACACCCGCAAAGTGCAGGCAGTAGGACAGGAACATCACGTCCCAGGCACCGTAGGGGTTGCCGTACCAGGCACCATAGCGGGAGTAGCCGCGCAGCACCTGCTGGTCCTCCACATCCAGCTTGAAGTTCTTGTCGCTCTGCTGGTAGTCCAGCTGGGACTTTGCCACGGTGAGCAGGTCCTCGGCCCAGTTGCCGTTCAGGGCCACGTTGGCCGCGGCCTGCCATTCCTCGGCAGTCTCCACGTCGGCCTGGGTATCGGCCAGGCACTCCACGGTGTGGTGGTGCTCCGGGATGGTGCACACCAGCTCCTCGGTGTAGCAGGCGTCGGTGTGGTGATGCAGCACCGGCTCGTCCGGGGTGGTCTCGGCCGGCTCAGGGGGCAAGTCCACCACGGGGCGGCTGGCAGGCATTTCCTGATAGGCGGGGTTGGGTTCCTCCACCAGTTCGCCCTCGTCCAGGCCGCACACCAGCTCATACTCGGTGGTGTAGCAGCTGTCGTCGTGGATATGCTCGAACTCGCCGCAGATGAGCGCACCGTACTCGTCAAAGCAGTCGTCGGTGTGCTCGTGCTCTTCCTGATAGCAGGTCAGCACCCGGTGCTCCTCGTAGCAGGCATCGGTGTGCTCATGGGGCACCCAGATGGTCTCCGGCTCGGTCTGCACCGGCTCTTCCGGCTCTTCCGGCTCGGCCGCGCTGTAGGCGGACACCAGATCGGCGCTGCTGTCCGAAGAGGTGACGGGCGTTTCCGGCTCGCCCTCCTCGTAACCGCAGGTGAGCACTTTTTCGTAGCAGGCCGCCGTGTGCTGGTGCTCCTCGTAGCCGCAGTGGTAGTCGGCAGTCATGGAGATGCCCACCCCATGGAGCTGCCAGTTGACGAACAGGGTGGTGAGCAGGGCCAGCACCAGCATCATGGCCACATAGCGCCGGGCCTGTACATGCTGCCTGCGGAACCGCTCGATCAACCCGTTGATGATATCCTTCATAGTAAACACGTCCTCTTGGTTCGCTCTGTGCCCTGGCAGCCGCACACCGCTGCAGGCCCACAGAAGGGTCAGTCGATCGTTTGTGCAACAAAAGCGTCACAAAATTGTTCGATACACTGTCATTATACCATTTTAAGGCGTTCATTTCAACTCAGGGGCGTGCTTTTCCGGCAATAGAATGCACACGATGCGCACCATGCAAGGGGTCAGGGGCAGCCACAGCACCGTGCAGCCCAGATTGAACAGGGTGTGGGCGTTGGCGATCTGCCGGGCCAGCACGGCGCTCTCCGGCCCGTGGGGCGAGACCAGCCGCACCAGCGCGGTGAACTGGGGCAGCAGCAGCCAGCACACCGCTGCCCCGGACAGGTTGAACAGGGCGTGGGCCGCCGCCAGACGTTTGGCGTCCCGGCTCTGCCCCACCGATGCCAGCACCGCCGTGACGGTGGTGCCGATGTTGTCCCCCAACAGCACCGGGATGGCTCCCGCAAGGCCCAGCAGGCACCCGCCGTCCGGCCCGGGGCGGGCGGCCGCCTGCTGCAGCACCGCAATGGTGGCGGAGCTGCTCTGCACGGCAAGGGTCATGCCCAGCCCTGCCAGCAGGCCCAGGCCGGGGCGATGCCGCACCTGAGCCATCCACTGCCGGAACACCGGCCCTGCTGCCAACGGCTCCATGGCCTCGGCCATGACCGCGATGCCCTCAAACAGCAGGCCGAAGGCAAACAGCGCCTGCCCGGCTGCGTGCAGACGCCCGCGCCCCGCGAACCAGAGCAGCAGCCCCGCCACCAGCAGCAGATACCGGGCATCCTCCAGCCGGAAGGCCAGCAATTGCGCGGTGACCGTGGTGCCGATGTTGGCTCCGAACACCACCGGCACGGCCCGCTGCAGGGTCAGCAGCCCGGCCCCCACAAGGCCCAGCACCAGCACCGTGACCGCCGAGCTGCTCTGCACCACCGCCGTGACCGCCGCCCCCGTGAGCACCCCGGCCAGCGGGTGGGCTGTGAGCCGGGCAAGGGCCTGCCGCAGGGTGTCCCCCGCCGCCTGCTGCAAAGCGTCCGTGAGGGTGTCCATACTGTATAAGAAAAGTGCCGCCCCGCCGAACAATTGCAGGATCATCCACAAACGCTGTTCCATGCCCGATGCCCCCTTTGCTTTATGTGTATGCGGGACACAAACGTTTGTGAACTTTTGTGAAACAATCCCTGCGGGGGGTTGCAATCCGGCCTGCAAAAGGCTATTATTGTCAAGCGTTAACAGTTAACAGTTGTTAAGCAATTTTTGAGAGGAGGGATCGTGTGTCTGAGGAATCCACGTTGAGTTTCCGTGGGCTTTGCCGCTACATCCACCGGCTGAGCAAAGCATCCAAGGCCGGCATGAAGGCCGCTCTGGCCGACTGCCCCAAGCGCCACTTCCCCATGCTGGAAGGGCTGCTGGGCTGCATTCGTCTCCATGGACAGGACGGTGCCGTTTATATCTCCGATCTTGTTCAGGAGCTTCATCAACCGCTTCCTGCCATTTCCCGCACGGTGCGGCAGATGGAGCAGGACGGCCTTGTGGAACGCTTTGCCGACCCTGCCGACCGCCGCAAGACGCTGGTGCGTTTCACGCCCAAGGGATACGAGGCCTGCCGACAGTGCGAGGCTGCTCTTGGGGACTACTTTTCCAGTGTCATGGCCCGGCTGGAGCCGGAACAGCTGGCCCAGATGGAAGCGCTGCGCGGCGCGCTGATGGAAGCCATTCTTGCGGAAAACGCTGCGCGTACCACCAAACCGAAGGGAGAACCAAACCATGACAAAGATCTTTAAGCAGCTGGCCCGTCACTGGGCCGTCTGCCTCGTGGTGTTCGCACTGCTGTTCGTGCAGGCGTACTGCGATCTGTCGCTGCCGGACTACACCAGCAAGATCGTGGACACCGGCATCCAGCAGGGCGGCATCGAAAGCCCCCTGCCCGACACCGTGCGGCAGAGCACGCTGGATGCCCTCTCGCTGCTGATGCGCGAGGAGGACGCCGCTGCCTTCCAGAACGCCTACACCGCCGACGGCGATGTGCTGCGCCTGCGCACCGACCTGACCGCCGACGAGCGCACTGCGCTGGAAGATGCTGTAACCACGCCGGATATCGTGCTGTATCTGGCGGCCGCCCAGGCAGCCAACACCCCCGCCGGGCAGACCGGCATGGGCATGACCGGCCTTGCGGACCTGCAGGCCTCCGGTGCCGACCGCAATCCCGACACGGAAACCGAGACTGTGGCCCCCACGGCGGAGGATCTGGACACCGTGTGCGGCCAGTTTGCCGCCATGAGCCAGATGCCCGGCTTCCGCCGGGACGCCGTGCAGCAGCAGCTGACCGGTGCCATCGGTCAGCTGGACGACACCGTGGTGGAGAACCTGAAGAGCCAGGCTCTGCTGCTGGTGGGGCTGGAATACGAGGCCCAGGGCATTGCCCACGCTGTGCAGATGCACTATTTATATAAGGTAGGCGGCCAGATGCTGGCCCTGACCCTGCTGATGGTGGCCGTGTCCATCGCGGTGGGCTTCCTGGCCTCCCGGGTGTCCGCCGCCATTGGCCGCGACCTGCGCCGCGAGACCTTCTCCAGCGTCATCCACTTCTCCAATGCGGAGATCGAGAACTTCTCCACCGCGTCCCTCATCACCCGCACCACCAACGACATCCAGCAGGTGCAGTTCGTCTGCGTCATCCTGCTGCGCATGGTGTCCTATGCGCCCATCCTGGGCATCGGCGGTGTGCTCCATGTCGTGCAGGGCAACACCGGCCTTGCCTGGATCATCGTGCTGGACGTGGTCCTGCTGCTCTGCCTCATCGTGTTTCTGATGAACATCGCGATGCCGAAATTCAAGATCATGCAGACCCTTGTGGACAAGCTGAACCTCGTCAGCCGCGAGATCCTGACCGGCGTAATGCCGGTGCGCGCGTTCAGCCGCGAGACCTTCGAGGAAGAGCGCTTTGACAAGGCCAGCAAGGAGCTGATGGGCACCCAGCTGTTCACCAACCGCGCCATGGTCGCCATGATGCCCTTTATGACCCTTATCATGAACGGCACCAGCCTGCTCATCGTCTGGTTCGGCGGCAAGGCCATGGATGCCGGCAACATGCAGGTGGGCGAGATGATCGCCTTCATCACCTACACAATGCAGATCGTCATGTCCTTCCTGATGCTGGCAATGGTGGCCGTGATGCTGCCCCGCGCCGGTGTGGCCGCAGACCGCATCGACGAAGTGTGCCGCACCACCGCTTCCATCCACGACCCCGACGAAGCCGCCGCCCAGCCTGCGCGGGAGCGCAGCCACTGGAACGGTGTGGTGCAATTCGAGGATGTGAGTTTCCGCTTCCCCGGTGCCGACAGCGACGCGCTGGAGCACATCAGCTTTACCGCTGAGCCGGGCCAGACGACCGCCATCATCGGTTCCACCGGCTGCGGCAAATCCACCCTGCTGAACCTCATCCCCCGCTTTTACGATGTGACCAGCGGCAAAGTGACCGTGGACGGGATCGACGTCCGCGACATGCCGCAGGAGACGCTGCACAGCCTGCTGGGCTATGTTCCTCAAAAGGGCATTTTGTTCAGCGGCAGCATTGCAAGCAACCTGAAGTTCGGCGGCGAACAGATCACCGACGCCGACATGAAGAAAGCAGCTGCCATCGCACAGGCCACCGAGTTCATCGACGCCAAGCCCGAAGGCTACGACAGCCCCATCGCGCAGGGCGGCTCCAACGTCTCCGGCGGGCAGAAACAGCGCCTTTCCATTGCGCGCGCCATTGCAAAAGCGCCGCGCATCTATCTGTTTGACGACAGCTTCTCCGCCCTGGACTACAAGACCGATGTGACCCTGCGCCGTGCCCTGAAGGCGGAGACCGGCGACGCCACCGTCATCATCGTGGCACAGCGCATCTCCACGGTGCTCCACGCCAACCAGATCCTGGTCCTCGATGAGGGCCGTCTGGTGGGCCGGGGCACCCACGCCCAGCTGATGGCCTCCTGCCCCGAATATCAGGAGATCGCGCGGAGCCAGCTGAGCCAGAAAGAGCTGGATCTGAAAGACCTGAACACCGGAAAGGAGGAGAAGTAACATGCCGAGACCCGGACGCCAGACGACGGAACGCGCCAAGGATTTCAAGGGTACGCTGCTGCAGCTGCTCAAGACCATGGGCGCCTATAAGATCTCCCTCATCGTCGTCATCGTTTTCGCCATCCTCTCCACCATCTTCAACATCGCAGGCCCGAAGATCCTGGCCAAGGCCACCACGGCCCTTGCCACCGGCTGGATCGCCAGACTGCGCGGCGTTGGCAGCATCGACTTTGGCTACATCGGCAAAATTCTGCTCATCCTGCTGGCCATGTACCTCTGCTCGGCCGCATTCAGCTTCATTCAGGGCTGGCTGATGACCGGCCTTTCGCAGAAGGTGTGCTACGACTTCCGCCGCCAGATCAGCGAGAAGATCGACCGCCTGCCCCTCGCCTACTTTGAGAAGCGCACCGTCGGCGAGGTGCTCTCCCGCATCACCAACGACGTCGATACTCTGGGCCAGAGCCTGAACCAGAGCGTCACCCAGCTCATCACCAGTGTGACCACCATGATCGGTGTGCTCCTCATGATGCTCTCCATCAGCCCCAGAATGACCCTCATCGCCCTGCTCATCCTGCCCGTTTCGCTGGCGCTGGTGCTGCTGGTGGTCAAATTCAGCCAGAAATACTTCAAGGCCCAGCAGGCCACTCTGGGCGTCGTGAACGGCCAGGTGGAGGAAGTCTACTCCGGCCACAACGTCATCAAGGCATTCAACCGCGAAGCCGCTGTGCTGGCCGACTTCAACACCGCGAACGACAAGCTGTTCGAATCCGCCTGGAAGAGCCAGTTCCTCTCCGGCCTGATGCAGCCCATCATGAACTTTGTGGGCAATCTGGGCTATGTAGCCGTGGCCATCGTCGGCAGCGTGTTTGCCGCCAACGGCGTCATCACCATCGGCGACATTCAGGCGTTCATCCAGTATGTCAAGAACTTCACCCAGCCCATCCAGCAGCTCGCGCAGGTGTCGAACATGCTGCAGAGCATGGCCGCTGCGGCGGAGCGCGTCTTCGAGTTCCTGAACGAGCCGGAAGAAGCCCAGCTCGCCGACCCGGCCCGCCGGGCAGACCCCGCCTGCATCGACGGTCAGGTCACCTTTGACCACGTCCGGTTCGGCTATGTGCCCGAAAAGACCATCATCCACAATTTCAGCTGCACCGTAAACCCCGGCGAGAAGGTCGCCATCGTGGGCCCCACCGGCGCGGGCAAGACCACCATGGTCAAGCTGCTGATGCGCTTCTACGACGTGGATTCCGGTTCCATCACCCTGAACGGCCACGATGTGCGCGACTTTGACCGCAGCGCTCTGCGCGAGGGCTTCGGCATGGTGTTGCAGGACACCTGGCTGTTCAAGGGCACCATCATGGAGAACATCCGGTACGGCCGCCTCGATGCCACCGACGAAGAAGTCATCGCCGCTGCCAAAGCCGCCAACGCAGACCACTTCATCCGCACCCTGCCCGGCGGCTACCAGATGGAGCTGAACGAGGATGCTTCCAACGTCAGCCAGGGCCAGAAGCAGCTGCTCACCATCGCCCGCGCCATCCTGGCCGACAACCGCATCCTGATCCTGGATGAGGCCACCAGCAGCGTGGATACCCGCACCGAACAGCGCATCCAGACCGCAATGGACAACCTGATGCGCGGCCGTACCAGCTTCGTCATCGCCCACCGCCTGTCCACCATCCGGGACGCAGACCTCATCCTTGTGATGCGGGACGGCGACATCGTCGAGCAGGGCACCCATGACCAGCTCATCGAAAAGGGCGGCTTCTACGCAGACCTGTACAACAGCCAGTTCGAAGACGTTGTGGAATAAGCCACAGCTCCCTTCTCTGTGAAAATGCCTCAGCTTTCCTTCCAAAAGCTGAGGCATTTTCTTTTGTCTTTGCCGGGCGGATGTGCTATAATTGTTTTCGTTTCTTGAAGTAGGAAAGGAGTCTGGAACTCAATGGAAACTGCAGTCAAGCCCTACGCATTCAGCCGGAAGGTGTTCTGCGAAGGGATGCGGGACGGTGTGCCCATCGCACTGGGGTATTTTGCCGTCTCTTTTTCGCTGGGCATTGCGGCCCGCAACGCGGGCCTGACCCCCATCCAGGGGTTTGTTGCCAGCCTGTTCAACAATGCTTCCGCCGGAGAATATGCGGCGTTTTCGCTCATTGCCGCCGGGGCTACCTATGTGGAAGTGGCCATCATCACCCTCATTGCCAACGCGCGGTATCTGCTGATGAGCTGCGCGCTGGCCCAGCGGTTTGCCCCCGGCACACCCTTCTTCCACCGGCTCATCATCGGCTACGATGTTACCGATGAGCTGTTCGGCATCACCATCGCACGGCCCGGCTACCTGAACCCGTTTTACACCTACGGTGCCATCGCACTGGCGGCACCGGCCTGGGCCATGGGCACCGCGCTGGGCATCGTGGCAGGCAACCTGCTGCCCCTGCGGGCCGTCAGCGCTCTGAGCGTCGCGCTCTACGGCATGTTCCTTGCCATCATCATCCCCCCGGCCCGGAAGAACAGGGTCGTGGCCGTTCTGGTGGCGCTGAGCTTTGCTCTCAGCTTTGTCTGCAATTACCTGCCGGGCATCGCGTCGCTCTCCGACGGCACCCGCACCATCCTGCTCACGGTGCTCATCTCCTGCGGGGCGGCAGTGCTGTTCCCGGTTCCCACGCAAGCTGAGGAGGCCGAACAATGACATACAACAATTGGGTCTACATCGCCGTGATGGCGGCGGTCTCCTACGCCATCCGCGTTCTGCCGCTGACGCTCATCCGCAAGCCCATCCAGAATCGGTTCATCCAGTCGTTCCTGTTTTATGTGCCCTATGTGACGCTGGCTGTGATGACCTTTCCGGCCATCGTCAACGCCACCCAGAGCCCTCTGGCCGGTGCGGCGGCGCTGGTGGTGGGCATCGCCGCCGCCTGGTTCGGGGCCAGCCTGTTCCAGGTGTCGGTCGCCTGCTGCGCCGTGGTATTTGTTCTGGAATTGTTTTTGGTACGGTGATGAAGATGCAGAAGATCCTTGTTTCCGGTGCGGGCGGCTTTGTCGGGGCCCGCGTGATGCAGCAATGGCGTGAAAAAGCAGAGCTTCTTGCGTTTCCGCGCGGGTTTCTGGCGGCGGCCACGCAGGAAGACCTCTGCCGTTTTGCTGCACAGGTGCAGCCGGACGTTGTACTGCATCTGGCCGCGCTCTCTGACACCGGCTACTGCCAGCAGCACCCGGAAGACTCCCGCCGCGCCAATGTGGACGTGCCGCTCTGGATGGCGCAGGCCGCGGCCGAGACCGGTGCGAAACTCGTGGCGTTCAGCTCCGATCAGGTGTATTCCGGGGCGGCACAGGAAGGCCCCCTGCCCGAAACGCTGTCCCTTTCCCCTTCCAACATTTACGGGCAGCACAAGCTGGAAGCCGAGCAGCGGGTGCTGGAAGTCCTGCCGGACGCCGTGTTTCTGCGGGTACCCTGGATGTACGACCTGCCCGGCTATCAGCTGCCCATCCGGGGCAATCTGCCGCTGAATCTGCTGCGGGCCGCTCTGCGTAGGACGCCGGTGCAGTTTTCCGCCCACGACTGGCGGGGCATCAGCTTTGTGCGGGAGGTCATCGGGAACCTGTACCCGGCGCTCTCCCTGCCCGGCGGTGTGTACAACTTTGGCAGCGACAACGACCGCAGCATGGTCGAGACCGCACGGCAGTTCGCGGAATTGCTGGGCATTTCCGTTGCCATCGAGATCACCGACTGGCACCGCAACCTGCGGATGGATGGCTGCAAAGCCGCCGCGCAGGGCATCACCTTCTGCTCCACGCAGGAGGGGTTTGCGCGGTGCCTGAAGGAGTATAACCTCTCAGGCGGGCCACGATGACAGCCTATTCTTGGAGGATAGGCTGTTCTTCGTACAACCTGTCCGTCATCTTCGGTGACACCTCTCCTTGTAGGAGAGGCTTTGGCATTCCACAGACTTCGCCGCTTCGGAAGAGGGTTCATCCTCCCATCGGCTGGTATTTCTGCAAAATGGTATGCAGGCCAAGCTCCCGCGCCTGAGCCAGCAGATAGCGGTAGCGACACAGCAGAGCCTGTCGCTCGTAGATGTGCTGTTCGATGAGGTCAGTGTCCACCTCCAGGTCAAACATCATCTCGTTCTGGCGCAGGCAGAACAGGCACTCTTTCAGTTCCTCTTCCAGTTCCGGGTGGTAGCGTTCATGTTCCGTATCCCGCGGGATGCGGTCGGACAACAAGGTTTTTTCTTTTTGCGCAGACTGTGCCATCGTGGTTCCTCCTCTTTGTGCATCTTTGCTTCTACTGATTTCCAGTATATGCAAAGAAAGTGAGAAGGATGACGGTTGATGGAGTCCCGCCATAAGAAATCGTCTACCTCCCCGACGACTCTGCCCCATTGCTCTGACATTTCAAAATGTTCCGCGAAAGACCGTCTTTTTTCAAGATTTTGCAAAAAAGTTTGAAAAAGTGCTTGACAACTCCGGGTTTTTCCCGTATAATAGCACACGTTGAGCGGCTCACGAGCCAAACAACAAAGCAGATCTTGGGGATTTGCATAGTGGTAGTGCGGTAGACTCTGACTCTACTTGTGGGAGTTCGATTCTCTCATCCCCAACCAAAAAAGAACCAGTCGAACATGTTCGACTGGTTCTTTTTTCTCTTTGTTTCCCCTATGAACAGAAGCGCTCCGCTTTAGATTTACAGCATCTGTACAGAAGCCGCAAATCGAGACAGCGGTAATTACCCCTTGCCCGCCCCTGTTCAGGACAGCTTGATCTTCAGGTCAGCCAGCAGATTCACGGCTTCCGGCAGTGAAAATCTTGCATCTTTCAGGCGGCTGCCCAGAATATCCACCTTATATCCGATGGCATCCCGGAAATCCGCCTTGCGGCAGGTTTTCCTCTCGCAATCCGGGGTGGGTTGTGGTATACTGGAGCAGAATCCGGAAATCATCCTTTGAAACGAGGTACCCCCATGGAGATCATCATTCATCAGGCCATCCTGCATGTGCTGGACACCACCCTCGACGCCCCGGTGCTCAGCGGCAGCTGCATGGAGCCTACCGCCGAAAAAACGGCCTATTTGCAGAACCACATCGAAAAGCTGCTGGCCAGTGACGACATCCGCCAGTGCCGCCCCCTGCCGGACTCGGCCTTCAAAAACGAGCTGGAGCACAACCAGGACTTCGTGGACCTGTCCTGCCGTATCGCGGGGGTGCTGTTCGATTACATGCACGCCCACACCACCATCCCCGGTGCCGACCTGGCCGTGGTGGATTTCACCCGCGACGGTGCCCCGTGGCTGGGCATCCTCAAGCTGAACTACAAGAACGGCTACACCCACTACACCGAGACTGTGGAGGGTGCCCCGGTCAACTCCATCATCCAGCAGCGGGCCTGCCTGCCGACCCAGAGCGGCAAGGTGGAAGAAGGTGCGCTCGTCAACCTGCAGGACTACTCCATGCGCCTGCTGGAAAAGAAGTACGACATCGACGGCCACAAGGAGTTCTACCTTTCTACGGTCGTGTTCCAGTACACCCAGGCCGAACCGGAAAAGAAAAAGCTGAAGGCTATTCAGGAAGCCGCTGCGCAGGCCGTGATGGACGCCTACCAGGATGAACCCCACGCCGAGGCACAGGTCGCCATGCTCATTGCGAACCAGGCCGCCGACAACGACAACCAGGTCTCGGTGGAGCAGGTGCGCCGCCAGCTGGCCGAGGAATACCCGCTGGCCGCTGTCCCCTTTGACGACTACGTGGAGAAAAGCGATGTCATTGAGCAGTTCGAGCAGCCTGTCACCGTGACGCCCGCCCGCATCCGCCGGATGGAGAGCCGCAGCATCCACACCGCCAGCGGCATCGAGGTGAAGATCCCCACCGAGATCCTGTCCTCCGAGTCGGAAGTGGAGTTCCTCCATGACCCCGACGGCAGCGTCTCGCTGCTCATCAAGAATGTGATTTTGTGAAAGAGGCCCTCTCCGTCATTGCTTTGCAATGCCACCTCTCCCAAAGGGCGAGGCCGCGAGCAAAAGCAAACCGGCGAGGGTTTCATTTTTTCTCTTGCCAAATCCCCTGTTTTGTGCTATACCTTTTCTTGTATTCATGCTTGTATTTATGTAGCCGGGAGGAATTTGAAAATGGAACTGGCACTTATCTGCGCGCAGCAGGTCATCGTGTTGTTTTTGCTCATCGGGGCGGGCGCGGCCGCCATCAAGACCGGTGTGCTGAAGCCGGAAGGGCGGCAGACCCTCTCGAACCTGCTGGTCTACCTGGTCGTTCCGGCCATGATCGTCCACTCCTATATGATGGACTTCAGCGAGGAGATCCTGCACAACCTGCTGGCCGCGTTCGGGCTGAGTGTTCTGGCCATCCTCATCGGCACTGTGCTGACGCTGGCCCTGACTGCCCGGCAGAAAGACCGCCGGGCCCCCATCTTCCGGTTCGCATCGGTCTTCTCCAACGCAGCCTATATGGGCTTCCCGCTTATTTCGGTGCTGTTTGGGTCGGAGGGGCTGCTCTACGCCAGCGCCTACGTGACCGTGTTCAATATCCTGCTCTGGACCATGGGCTACGGCATGGTCAGCGGCAGTTCCAGCCTGAAGGAAGTGACCCGCAGCCTGCTGCGCACCCCGGTGCTGTATGCGATGGTGGTGGGCCTCGCCGTCTACCTGCTGCAGATCCCGGTGCCCGCCCTCATCGCCCAGCCGCTGGAACTGCTGAGCAACATGAACACCCCGCTTTCCATGCTCATCACCGGCATCCTCATCGCCACGGGCGACCTGAAGCAGATCGTCTGCGACCGGCACATCTGGAAACTGGCCGGGCTGCGGATGCTGGTCATCCCGGCAGTGTGTCTGGCGGCCTTTGCGGCGCTGGGTCTGCTGCGCTTCGGCATGAGCGCACAGGTGGTGCTGCTGTTGGAGTGCTGCCCTGCCGCTGCGATCACCTCGGTGTTCGCCGTTCAGTTCGGCCACGATGAGCAGTTCGCTGCCGGATGCGTGGTCCTCACCACTCTGCTCAGCATCGTCACCCTGCCCCTGTGCGCACTGGTGCTGACGGCGCTGATGTAACACGCGACGCAAAAAGGAACCGCTGCGTTTTGAACGCACAGCGGTTCCTTTTTTGTTTCCCATTATACCAGCGGCATGATGTTTTCCGGCTCCGCCCGGAGGAAGGCCGGGGTTTCCGGCGGGGGTGAGGAGAGAGTCGTTTTGGAGACCTTCCACCACAGCTTTGCGCTGCCATCCACCGAGGTGCAGATGACATTCCAGTCGAACGGATTCTCGCTCGAAGCGCCCACACGCACCGGCAGCCGGTTGTCGCTGTCCGCTGCGGCGGGCACGAGGTCATGGGCACGGATGCCCACGGCGGTGCAGTTTTCCGGCACCGGGAGCGCCACGGCAAGCTCCTGCTCCCAGCCGGTGAGATGCACCCGGTGCGCGTCCACCCGGACGCAGGGCAGGATGTTCTTGCAGCCGGTCAGGCGGGCGGCGGTCAGGCGGCGGGGGTCTGCAAAGACCTCTCTGGTCGTGCCGGCCCGGAGCACCTCGCCGCCGTCCATGACGATCATCTCGCGGCAGAGACGGTAGGCCTCGTCGCGGTTGTGAGTCACGAGCAGAGCCGTGCCGTCAAACCCGGCCAGCAGGCTGCCCACTTCGCCCTCCACTTCCTCGCGGAGGTAGCTGTCCAGTGCGCTGAACGGCTCGTCCAGCATCAGGATGCGGGGCTTGCCCGCCAGAATGCGGGCCAGTGCAGCGCGCTGCTGCTGCCCGCCCGAAAGCTCACTGGGCAGGCGGTGGGCCAGTTCCTCCAGCCGCATGGCGCGCAGGGCCTCCGCACAGGCCGCTTTGCGGGCGGCGGGGTCCTTCTCCTTTTTCAGCGCGCAGAGGATGTTCTGCTCCACCGTCATATTCGGGAACAGCGCGTAGTTCTGGAACAGCAGGCCCACGTTCCTCTGCTGCGGGGGCAGGTCGATGCCCTGCTCGCTGTCGAACAGGACGCGGCCATCCAGCACGATGCGGCCGCTGTCAGGTCTGACGATGCCCGCAATGCAGCGTAGGGTCATGCTTTTGCCGCAGCCGGATGCGCCGAGGATGGCGGCGGTGGTATTGCCCGCTGTGAACTCCGTGCGAAGGGTGAAGCCGTCGAACCGTTTGGTGATCTTGACATCCAAACTCATGTGTGCTTCCCTCCCTGCTTCTGTTTGCGTTCCAGCAGGTTGACCGCCAGCAGCACCACTGCCGAGATGACGATGTCCACCAGCACCCACTGCATCGCTCCCCTCTCATCGTTGGTGCGCCAGAGCTGATACACCGTGGTCGCGATGGTGGCCGTTTTGCCGGGGGTGTAGCCTGCAATCATGCTGGTCGCGCCGTACTCACCCAGCGCGCGGGCAAAGGCCAGCACCGTTCCGGCCAGGATGCCCTGACGGCAATATGGCATCCGCACCCGCCAGAAGATCCAGGTGTTGGAAAGCCCCAGCGTCTGCGCGGACCAGGCCAGCGTCTCGTCGAAGCTCTCGAACGCACCGCGGGCCGTGCGGTACATCAGTGGGAAGGCCACGACGATGGAGGCAAAGATGGCGCTGTACCAGTTCATGACCAGCTTGACGCCGAAATGCTCCAGAAAGAAGAGGCCCAGCGGCCGCTTGGCACCGAACAGCAGCAGCAGGAAATAACCCACGACCGTGGGCGGCAGGACCATGGGCAGGGTGAGCACCACGTCCAGCACACCTTTGAGCACACGGGGCAGCTTTGCGATATAATAGGCGGCAAAAATGCCGAGGAAGAACACCGCCGCGCAGCTGATGAGTGCAATGCGCAGGCTGTTCCATAAAGGATACCAGTCCACTTGCTTTCACCTCCCTATTTCGTCTCACAGCAGGGCCCTGCTGTTTCCGGCGTCCGGGATCCCCTTCGGCCAGTAACAGCCTGCCCGGCCTGCCAAGGGCTCCCCTGTCAGGGGAGCTGGCGAGCAAATGCGAGACTGAGCGGTTTACAGTACGGTGAAGCCGACGCTCTCGAACACTTCGCCTGCCGCAGAGGTCTGCAGATACTCCAGGAACTTCCGGGCAGCAACGGCGTTGGGGGCAGCCTTCAGGACGGCAGCCGGGTAGATGACCTGACCGCACATCTCCTTCGTGGCCTCATCCACGACCTTCAGACCGGCGCTGAAGGCATCGGTGCAGTAGACGACACCGGCATCCACGCTGGCCTCGCTGACCTGAGTGGTGACTTCCTTGACGTTGGAGCCGTAGGTGATGACTCCGGCCGCAGCCAGAGCGGCTTCGTCCAGCTCGTAGTAGGCCAGGATCTTCTGGGTGTACTGGCCCACCGGCACATCGCTGTTGCCCATGCAGAACAGGATGTCCTCCGCCTGCAGGTGCTCGGCCAGAGAATCGAAGCTGTCGATGCCCTTGTCGGCATTTTCGGGGACGCACAGGACGACCTTATTTTCCAGCAGATCCACGCGGGAATCGCTGTCCACGAAATCCAGACCCTCGGTGTTCACCTCAGCGGAAGCGGTGCTGTCCAGCTGGTTCATCTGCTTCTGACCTGCCGAAAGGAACAGGTCGCAGTCTGCGCCCTCCTGGATCTGGGTCTTCAGGGTGCCGGAAGAGTCGAAGTTGAAGCGGAAGGTCACGCCGGGGTTCTCCGCCGAATAGGTCTCAGCGATGGCGTTCAGCGTCTCGGTCAGGGACGCTGCAGCGAAGACGATCAGCTCGACGGACTCGCCCGAAGCAGCCTCCGAAGAGGCGGCGGCAGAGCCTGCCACGGAGGAAACGGAGCTGCTGGAGCCGCCGCAGGCGGTCAGGGCAGCAGATGCGGACGCGATGCCGGCAGCGCACAGGAAGCCGCGGCGGGAGATCTGGGCATTCATGGTCATTTCTCCTTCTGTTGTTCCCATAGAGTTATCGTTTACAGCGTCTCCCGCCGGGCGGGGCTGTAAAGGCCGCATTACTTCCGGGCACACTCGCCGTCCAGCCCGGCAGCGATGCGGATGCCGTGTTCGAGGCTGGGCAGGATGTACTCCAGATTCTCCTGCACGGCCTTGGGGCTGCCCGGCAGATTGACGATGAGGGTCTTGCCGCGCAGGACGCTGGCTGCGCGGCTGAGCATCCCACGCGGGGTGATGCTCAGGCTGTGGTACCGCATAGCCTCGGCGATGCCGGGGGCGCTGCGGGTGGCCACGGCATAGGTAGCCTCCGGGGTGATGTCGCGCGGGGAGAAGCCGGTGCCGCCGGTGGTCAAGATCAGGTTCACCTGTCGGCCGTCGGCCAACCGGATGAGCTGGGCCTTCAGTGCCTTGGCCTCATCGGGCAGGATCATGGTCTCCTCCACTTTGTACCCGGCGGCGGTCAGCATCTCCACGATGAGCGGGCCGCTCTTGTCCTCCCGCTCGCCGCGGGCGCCTTTGTCCGACAGGGTGATGACGGCTGCGCGCAGCGGCGGGTCTTCTTCCGGGGGCAGCAGGATCATCTCATCGCCCACATGGAGAGTGCCGCCGTGGAGCACACGGGCGAACACGCCCTCGTGGGGCATGATGCACTCGCCGGTCTGCTGTTTGATGACGCAGTCGTTGTGGCATTCCTTGCCGATCTGGGTCATCTCCAGCACGACCTCACCGACCTGAAAGCGGCTGGTGACGGGCAGATTGCGGAAATCGAACCCCTCCACAACGAGATTTTCGCCAAAGGCACCGTAATCGACCCAGATCTTCTTGCGGAAGTTCTCGATCTTTTCGGCGCTGAGCAGGCTGACCTGACGGTGCCAGTGTCCGCCGTGGGCATCGGTCTCAATGCCCCATTCCGGGGTTAGGGTGGCTTCGGGCACCTCGGTCTTGACGGTGCCGCGCTTCGGGCTGGTGCAAATGGCCAGGATCTTTCCCATATTATCCTCCGATCCGATACATCCCGCGCGTAGCCGGGACATCCTGTTTCAATTCAAAGTGGTGCTCCTGGGGCTTTTCCCAGATGGTGGTGCGGATGGCGCTGAGCAGCGCTTCGTCCGACGCGCCGCTGCGCAGGAGCGTTTTCAGGTCGCAGCCCGCCTCGCTGGCAAGGCAGGGGCGCAGAAAGCCCTGGCTCGTAAGCCGGACCCGGTTGCAGGAAGCGCAGAACTTGCCGTGCACGGCCGCAATGAAGCCCACGCTCCCCTGCCAGCCCGGCGCGGTGTAGTAGACTGCCGGGCCGTCGCCGATGCCTGCCGTTTCCTGACGGGAAAGCGGGGCCAGCTCCGGCCAGCGCTTCCGGAAGCGGGCCAGCAGGTCCGGCCCGGAGATGCAGGGCATTGCGGCCCCATAGCCGATGGGCATCATCTCGATGAAGCGCACCTGCAAAGGCTTTGTCTCCGCCAGAGCGGCCAGCGATTCCAGCTCTCCCTCGTTGACGCCCACCTGCGGCACGCAGTTCAGCTTGACGGGCAGGCCGCTTTCCAGCGCGGCCCGGATGCCCGCCATCACGTCCGCAAAGGCGTCCCGCGCGGTGATGCGGGCGAACACTTCCGGTGAAAGGGTGTCCAGACTGATGTTCACGCTGTCCAGCCCGGCGGCAAGCAGGGCGGGCAACTGCTGCGCCAGCAGCACCCCATTGGTGGTCATGGTGACACGGCGGATGCCGGGGATGGCTTTCAACTGCGCCACCAGATGGTCCACGCCTTTGCGCACCAGCGGCTCGCCGCCGGTGACGCGGACCGTATCCACCCCGCACTGCGCAAACAGTGCGGCAAGGCGGAGAAATTCTTCGTACGTCAGGATATCTTCCCGTTCCAGTTTCTCCACACCGTCCGGCATACAGTAGCGGCAGCGCAGGTTGCACAGGTCAGTGACCGAGAGGCGCAGATAGTGGATCGTGCGGCCTTTTGCATCAAACATAGCCGCCCTCCGCCCGGATGTACAGGCCGCTCTTGCCGCCGCTCTTCTTTTCCAGATGGATCTCGCCCAGCTCCATCCCCTTATCCACAGCCTTGCACATATCGTAGATGGTCAGCAGCGCGGTGGAAACACCGGTCAGGGCCTCCATCTCCACGCCGGTGACGCCGCTGGTCTTGACGGTGCAGCGGGCCTCCACCGCCCGGCGCTCCGGCAGCAGTTCGAACTCGATCTGCACCTTGGTCAGCGGCAGCGGATGGCACAGCGGGATCAGCTCGCTGGTGCGCTTGGTGGCCATGATGCCAGCCACGCGGGCCACACCCAGCACATCGCCTTTCTTCACCGTGCCGTTCTGCACGGCGGCAAAGGCGTCTTCGTTCATGGTAATGATGCCGTGGGCCGTTGCCTCGCGGGAGGTGACAGGCTTGCCGCTCACGTCCACCATCACCGCATTGCCCTCGGCATCGAAATGGGTCAGTTTATTTTCTGTTGTATTCATAAAATTCACGTTATCCTTCGTGTAGCCTTTCACAACGGAGCTGGCTCAGCAGTGCCCGAACCCACAGTTGGGCCAGGTGCAGGTGCCGCAGCCCAGGCAGAGGCCGCCCTCCCCCAGGCGGGCGATGTCCTCGGCGGTGATGGGGTCATCGGCCAGCAGACGGGGCAGCAGCAGATCGAAAATGGTCCGCTTGGCGTACATCACGCAGCCCGGCAGGCCGCAGACAGGCACACCGTCCAGATAGCTGACCAGGAACATGGCACCGGGCAGCACCGGCGCACCGTAGCAGATGATGTCAGCCCCGGTGTTTCGGATGGCCAGCGGGGTGCGGTCGTCGGGGTCCACGCTCATGCCGCCGGTGGTGAAGATCAGCTCGCAGCCCGCCGCCTTTGCTTCCAGAATGGCCGCCGTAATGCCCGCCGGGTCGTCGTCGCAGACCTTGTGGAAGACCATCTCGCAGCCGTATTCCGCCAGCTTGCGTTCCAGGATGGGGGTGAATTTATCCTCGATGCGGCCCTTGAAGACCTCGCTGCCCGTGGTGATGACCGCAAACTTCTTCTGGTGGAAGGGCAGGACGTTCAGGATGGGCTTGTCCCCCGCTGCTTTCTGCATGGCGTCCATCTTTTCCTGCTCGATGACCAGCGGGATGATGCGGGTACCGGCCAGTTTGGCTCCTTTTTTCACCGGCATGTCGCCGTGGATGGTGGCGATCATCATCTGCGGGGTGCGGTTGACCGCCAACAAAGCGGCACGGTCGATCTTGAGCAGGCCGTCGCAGTCGGCGATCAGCTCGATCTTGCCCTCCTTCGGCTCGGTGCCGTGGATGTTCCTGCCCGCAGCGGCCCGATAGAGCAGCGCGGCGGCTTCGTCCTCATGGAGGATGCCGGGCGTCTTTTCCCAGACGTACAGGTTCTCCTTGCCGATGCTCAGCAGCACAGGGATATCCTCCGGCTGGACGATGTGGCCCTTGCGGAAGCGGGGGCCTTTGAACTCGCCCGGAAGGATCTGGGTGATATCGTGGCAGAGCACCTGCCCTGCAGCGTCTTCGGTACGGATCAATTTCATAATTGCTTTCCTCTCTTCCTCACAGCGAGGGCATCTGGGCTGCGATCCAGTCGGCCAGTGCCTCCGGCTCATCCAGTGCAAAATCCGCGCCCGGCACATCGCCCACGACGGCCAGCGGCTCAAAGGAGGCCGGCTCATTGGAGATGGCGCTGCGCACGACTTCGATCTTGGGCCAGCCGCTCTCCTTGAAGCCCTCCATCAGCACCAGATCATAGCCATGGCGCTCGAACAGGGCCAGCAGATCCTGCTCGGTGAGGCGGAACGCTTCCGTGAGCAGATAGCGCTGCCCGGAAAAGACAGCCACGCCCTCGGCTCCGGCTTCGCGCAGGCGGAAGCTGTCGGTGCCGGGGACATCGGGGGTGAAATCGTGGCCGTCGTGTTTGATGACGCCCACCTTCAGCCCCCGCGCCCGCAGCAGCGGGATGAGCTTTTCCAAAAGGGTGGTCTTGCCGCTGTTGTGCATCCCGCTGACGGCAAGCACCGCCGGGTGTTTCAGGCTCAGCTCTGCGGCCAGAGCCTCTTTGCGTTCAGTATACAAAGGAAAGCACCTCCACTTCCTCGCCCGGCTCCACCGGGCCGCTGCCAGCAGGCAGCTCCACCAAAGAATTGCAGCCGATCATGGCCGACAGGCTGCCGGACGAATGGGCCTCGGTGTTGCCCTCGCCGGGGATGGCAACGGTGCTGCCCGACGCTCTGGCCCGCAGGTAGCGGTTCCCCTTGCTGGGCTTGGAAAAGCCGGTGGTCAGGGTGCGGCGGGTGCGGGGCAGGATGCAGGCTTCCTCCTGCCGCCCGGCGGCCCGCAGCAGGGCCGGAACGGCGTATTGTTCCAGAGTGGCTGCAGCGGCAAAGGGGTTGCCCGACAGGCAGAACACGAGTTTTCCTTCGACCTCTGCGGCCAGCATCGGGCTGCCGGGCTTCTGGGCGACCCCCGCAAAAATGCTCCGGGTACCCAGCATTTCCAGCACTACGGGCAGATAATCCTTCTGCCCGACCGACACGCCGCCGCTGGTGATGACGGCATCGCACCCGGTGAGCAATTCTTCCAGCTCGGCGGCGATGCGGGCCGGGTCGTCCGAGCAGTGGCGGCGGCGGACGACGAATCCCAGCTGGCGCAGGCGGGCCGCATTCTGGATGCCGTTGGCGTCGTAGATCTTGCCGGGCACCCAAGACTCTCCGGGGGCCAGAAGCTCGCTGCCGGTGGCCAGCACACCGATGGTGAGCGGCTTGTACACCGGCACTTCGGCATAACCCTGCCCGGCCAGCACACCAAGGTGGGCAGGCGTGAGCACCGTGCCCGCTTCGGCGACCAGCGCTCCGGCGGCGATGTCCTCACCCCGGAAGACCACGTTCGCGTTGTGGGAAAGTTCGGCGTAGATGCGCACGGTCTCTTCCCCGCCGTCGGTCTGCTCCTGCATCAGGACGCAGTCGGCCCCGGCGGGCAGCGGCGCACCGGTCATGATGCGGGCCGCGCAGCCGACAGGCAGTTCTGCCGTGGGGGCATCCCCGGCATAGAGCTTCATCACCACCGGCAGGGCTTTGGGGGTCATCTCCCCGGCCCCGGCAGTGTCGGCGCTGTGCAGCGCGTAACCGTCCAGCGGGCTCCGGTCAAAGGGGGGTTGGTCCATCCGGGCGCAGAGCGGCGCAGCGGCGATCCGTCCGCAGGCCTCGTCCAGCCCGACATTCTCGACCGCAGGCCGGGGCAGTGCCGCCGCGGCATCCAGCACACGGCGCAGCGCCTCGGCAGGCGCACAAAAAGGCTGTTTCATCGAAAGATATCCTCCATTTTATCCCGCAGAGAGCCGCCGTCCGCTATGGCCCGGACAGCATGCCCCCTTGTGGGTTCCATCGTTTTCAAACGGCAGGTAAAAAATGCGGGGACGTCTTGACCGAAAATCAAAACGCCCCCGCAGAAAACACGACGCACACCCCACGCGGCTGTTTGCAGACAGCTGTGCCGGGCGGGGCTCGCTCCGCGCGGGCTGTTGCAGCAGCCGTGCGCAGGGCAGGCCCCGGTGTCGGGTCGATGGGAGGAGTTCTTTTTTTCAAATTGCAGCGTTTCTTCTGCGGGAAGGCGGCCGGGTTTCCCCTGCCACCCTTGAATGCCGGTCTGCGATGCAGGCCCTTAGCATTGCGGCGCGGCGTCAGTGCCCTGCGGGTTTAGACGCCTTTGCTCAAAGAAGCTCTTATACCCTATTTAGTTTTGATCTGGAATGTTTAATCGCAGAACTCATCCACGTCGCTGATGGCTTTGGCGTAGCGGCGGGTGAGATACTGGGTGGAAAAGAGGAACCGCTCGTTCTGGTTGTTGGTCAGCTCCTCGATGTCCGCAAACTCCGGCCTGCCCTGCATGGTCTTCCAGGTCTGCTCGATCTCGTCCGGCGCAAGGCCGTAGGGGGAGCGCTGGAAGTAGCGCAGCGGGGTGGCGCTGGGGTAGATGCGGGCATTGAACCGCACCATCTCCGCGAACATCACACACAGGTCCCGGTCCTCGATGAGCTGCGCGATCATCGCGTAGTTATCGCTCATGTTGGCGCTGGAATAGTAGTAAGTGTCCTTGGCACCGGTGCGGGAGACGATGTCCTCACACTGGGGGTCCTGCGGCATCTGGGCCAGCAGCTCGTCGGCGTTTTCCACCTCCGAGGTCAGCTGGGCATGTGCCGTGACCAGAGCGGCCGCCGAGCGGGAGCGGATGTACCCTGCCAGCTGCTGCGCCGGGGTCAGCTCCGGCAGTTCCGGAGCCGTTTTGGTGGGCTGGTCTGCGTAGGGGTCGTTCTCCGCATCGGGGGCAGCAGCCAGAAAGTCCAGCAGCTCCGGCTTGGCGTCGGCCGCGTCGGTGCCTTCCGGCACAGCGGGGGCCTCCGCAGCTTCGGGCGCGGCCTCGGCTGCCTGCTGCTTTGCAGCCAGCTCGCTGGTCTCGCGCTCCACCACAGCCATCACGTCCTCGCCCGCCTTGGCGGCGCTGCCATCGAACGTGCTGCCCGTCTCTTTCAGGCGGCGGGCGGTCTCGCTGGCGGCGTCGATGCTGAACACCTCCGCCTTGGGCTTTTTCTTTGCGGCCATCTCCGCCTTCTGTAGATCCAGCACGACCTGTTCGGGGTCGGCTGCGCCATCCACAGTGGTGGTATAGCCGGGTTTGCGTCTGCCAAACAACATGGCAAATTTCCTCGTTTCTGTGGAATTTTACTCAGCGGCCTCGGTGGTCTGGGCATAAATGCCGCGCTTTTCGAGGTCGTCGGCCATATCGGCCAGGTCGAACTTCTCCAGCGTCTCGCGGGTGGGCACACCGGTGGTCAGATCCCAGCCAAAGATATTGTAGAACAGATCCTTGGCCTTTTCCATATCCGCGCGGTCCAGCTTGGTGGTGCCGGCCTCGAATGCCTTGAAATCCGGCTCCTTGTCGAAGACCCAGTCGCAGATCGCATCGTGCTCCTGGCGCAGGTTTGCACTGCCGCAGTTGTTCTGGAAGCTGATGGCGGTCATGGCGCGGAGCATCTGGGTGATGCGCTCGCCAGCCTCCTGCAGGCCTGCCTGGGTGTAGGTCTCGCCGGTCACAGCGGTCATGAAATCCGCCTGCAGGTCGAGGTCGCCGTGGTAGTTGCGCTCCTTGGAGGGAGACTGGGTCATGGGCCACATCCAGTTGCAGAGGGTGGCAGAGTCGTGGAAGTTCTTGTCGTTGACGCAGTAAGCCGCCAGCTTAGCCTTGTTCTCGTTGATGGGAGTGTAGGCCTTGGCCTTATCGTAGCAGCCCTCGCCGAAGAAGTCCTCCATGACCTTCTTGGTCACTTCATAGGGAGCACCGGAACCGGTCTCGCAGACGATCTCGTGGATCATGCAGTCGCGGTTGTAGACGAGGTTGTACAGCATACCCACCTGCCATGCCTCAGCAGGGCCGTGGTGGTTGGGGAAGCCGTTGTAGATCAGGTTGGAGTTGGTAGCGCCATCGTCGCGGTCCAGCCAGCTCTTGGGCAGGCCGAACTTTTCCATCATAGCCAGCGTACCCTTAGCGATGACCGACAGGTCGCCCTCGCCGTAGGCCATGCGGCGGATGAGCTCGACCTCCCAGCGGGGGTCACCGGCCTTCTCCCAGGACCAGGGCAGCGAATCGTACTCTTCCTCGCTGATGTACTTGGTGGCCTCCTCGCGGGGCATCCGCAGGATCCACAGCAGATCGCGGTTCAGGTTGCCGTAGTTGTCCCACAGGCCCATATCGTCCACAGCGTGAGCCCAGGCCAGATTGATGACCATGGTGCCATCGCCCTCGTACTTGAAGTCATGGACGCCGTCCGGGTACACGCGGGTGCCGTACAGCACGGGCATGCAGGTGTTGGAGTTGTGGGTGGGCAGGTCGTAATCGGCCAGCGGGTCCACATCGTACTCGGTGTAGCAGCGGATGGGGCAGGAAGAGCAGCCGCCGTTCTTCACGGTGTACTCCGCAGCCGGTGCGCCGAAGTCAAAGTAGCCCTTGAAGCAGCGCAGCGCCACCTTGTTGATGTCGTTGTAGGGCTGCTCGCCGGTGTCCACGGGGCCGCCGGGGGCCTTTTTCCACATGCGGCCGGGTGCGCCGGACCAGCGGTTCTTGCCGGAGGTGGCGCTGTACTCCGCCCAGCTCTGGGGCTGTGCGGGCACGTTGTGGTTGTTGTTGCCGCCGATCAGGTTGCCCATCATGTAGTTGGACAGTTCCAGCACCTTCTTGGGGTCTGCGACCTTGACACTGCCGGTGCCGCGGATGACCAGGCCCTTGAGCTTCTTGTTGCCCAGCGCAGCGCCCAGGCCTGCACCGGCAGAGTTGCCGAAGCTGGTGTTCAGGGTGGAGTAGTCCACCAGGTTCTCACCGGCAGGGCCGATGGAGGCGGACTCGAACTCGCGGCCGTTCTGCTCGATCAGCCACTTGTTGGAGGCAAAGGTGCCCTTGCCCCAGATCGCGCTGGCATCCTCCAGAGAGACGTCGCCGTCCTCGATGCGCAGGTAGACGGGCTTTTCGGAGATGCCGCTGATGATGATGCCGTCGTAGCCGGCATACTTCAGCATGGGGCCGATGTGGCCGCCCATGTGGCCGTCAATGATGGACTTGCCCTTGGACCAGGTGGAACGGAAGGTCACGTTCATGCGGCCGGAGCAGGGCACACCGGAGCCGGTCAGAGGGCCGACACCGAAGATGACCAGTGCCTTTTCGTCATAGGGGTCGAGGTCCATGGGAGCCTCGTCGTACATGATGCGGTAGGCCATGCCCATACCGCCGATGTATTTATGGTATTGGGTGTCATCCTCCGTCGTGATCTCGCCGGTGGTCAGATTGACACGCAGGAGCTTGCCTGCCCAGCCATAAGATTCAGCCATTGTTTTTCCTCCTTACAGGTCCATGTAGGCAGCCTGTGCTGCGCTGGTGACGGCGTCCCAATCCACGATGGACAGAGCGCCGGACGGGCAGCCTGCGACGCAGGCACCGCAGGCGATGCACTTGGACGACTTGCCGGTCTCCGGGTTGACGGTGGGCATGTGCCAGGGGCAGGCCTCGTGGCAGGCACCGCAGCCGATGCACTTGTCGGTATCCACGACGCGGATGCCCTGATCGTTGGTGGTGATGGCCTTCTGCGGGCAGGCGTTGCCGCAGGCAGGGTCCTCACACTGGCGGCAGGTGTCCGGGAAGTAGACCCAGCAGTTGTCCGTGCCGGAGAGCAGGCCGTTGCCGGCGCCATCCAGATTGAGGCGGCGCTGGATCTTGACGCGGCTGATGTAGGAAGAGCACACGCCGTCGTTGGTCAGGGTGCAGTTGATCTCGCACCGCTGGCAGCCGGTGCACAGGTCAGCATTGACCACCAGCAGACCCTGGGGCAGTGCCCAGGTCGCCACAGCACCGGCGTCCACCTGCTTCTGAGAGCAGCCGAAGAGGGACAGCATAGATGCGGAAAGGGTGAGTCCTGCAAGGCTCTTGCCCGAGATCTTCATAAATTGACGGCGGGTCATGTCAGCCGTCAGAAAATCAGTTTTTGCCATAGGTTTCCATTCCTCCGTGAGGTCACTCTGCGCAGAGCACCTCGGTTACATAGAAATAAGAATTGTTGACGATGTCCGTGACCGCCGTGGACGTAATGGTTGCACCGGAAAGCGCATCCACCTGGGTCATGTCAGCGCTGACCGTATCGGCCGCACTGCCCTGGGTGGTCAGATCAGCGGCCTGCAGCTTGTACTCGGCCTGCTTTTCAGCGGACCAGTCTGCATAAGGCACTGCCTGTTTCTCGCCGTCCTGCGCGCTCTTGCTCAGACACGCCGCGTACAGCTTGCGCCGTGCCACAGCCTCAGCACTGTTGTCCATCGGGGGGATGAGCGCGTCGTCCATCGGCTGGCCGTTCAGGGCCGAGAGGGTCAGCCCGGCTTCATACATCTTCCGGGTAGCCTCGGCCTCCGGGGAGGTATCGCCCGCACGCCATGCGGCGGGGTCGAAGGCCTCAGCGGGGGCAGCGTCGGTCCCGGCGCTGCCTGCGGCAGCAAAAGCCGTGCCGGTGGCCGGGTCGGTCACAGTGTAGCGCTTGCCTGCCAGCGTGAAGGGAGCTGCGCCCTGGTACTGGGCCGTGAACTCCGGGTTCTCACACTGGGCACCCAGGCTGTCTGTCTCGGCCTGTGCCAGGATCTTCACATCCAGCACATTGCCGTCGCGGTCCAGCGTCACACCGGCCTGCACCTCGCTCTGGAAGCCCTGCCTGCTGCCCACCACATAATACGTGGTGTCATCCAGCTGGTACACCGCGCTCACACCATAGGTGGCAGCATCGGCATCTGCCAGCGGCAGGGCCGTTCCGGCCACCGTGGTGCGGCTGTGCATCAGCCCGCCAAGGCCAAGCGCCATGGCAAGCGTTGCCGCACCCATGGCCGCATAGCCGGGCAGCCGCCTGCGCCACAAGGACTGCGGCGCATGATTTGCCTGCTTCAATTGTATCACCTGCCTGTTTGATTCAGCTGTGCCCGGAACTCCCGGGCACGAAAACAGCCGTTCCACCTGCTGCAACAGTGCGGAACGGTTCCTTCGTTATAAGAATAACATCTTTTCCACCGGTTAGTCAACGCATACGAGCAAACAAAGCCCCGCAATTGCTCTCAAAAGCTCTCGCTTCCTGGTGAAATCATTTCTTTTGCCGGATGAACAGTTTCAATCCATATTCCTCTGCCAGCTCCAGCGACTGTACCGTGGGCATACTCTTGCTCACCAGCGCGGGCACACCGGCCCGGATGGCCTTGCGCACCATATCCACCGGCACCCGGCCGCTGGTAAAAAGCACACACTCCGCCAGCTGCACACCCTCTGTCAGGGCGCAGCCCACGGCCTTGTCCAGCGCGTTGTGGCGGCCCAGATCCTCGCACCGGTACAAGATCCTGCCCGCACGCAGCAGCAGGCAGCTGTGCACGGCATGGGTGGCACGGTAGAGCGGAAGGCCCTGCCCCATGGCATCGGCCAGCGCATCCACCCATGCGGCGGAAATCTCCCGCTGGGGCACCGGGGCCAGCGGCGGCAGCCGCACCGGGCTGGCCAGCGTCAGGTTGTCGGTGCAGCAGCTGGGCACCTCCTGCCCGGCCTGTTCCGCTGCCGCCAGCGGGTGGCGCAGCTGAACGCTTATCTTGAGCCCCTGCGCGCAGACAGCCACCCGCTCCACCTCGTCAGCAGAGGTGATCCAGCCCTCGGTCAGCAGGCGGCCCAGCGCCAGCTGCGGCAGCAGCTCCGGCGTGCAGACCACCCGGAAGGCTGGCTGTTCGTTGACCAGAATGGCCGCGGCGTGCTCTGCCGCCAGTGTCCGCTCGGTGCCATCGGGCATCCGGACGCTCTCTGCCCCCGGTGCTGCACCGAATTGATCCATGATCTGCATTGGGTGTTCCTCCCCTGTCTGTTTTACTCTGCCCCTATTGTAACACGCTTTTGCTCCGCTGAAAAGCGCCTGTGCCCTCTGGAACAAACTGTCGATCCGTGTCGTTTCCATTTTTCCCGGCTTTGTGATATACTACTGTAAAATGACAGAACCATATCCCAGTACCGAGGTGGAATCTAAATTGAAGCATCTCTTCCGCTCCCTCACGCGGGCACACCGGGCCTACAAGGATACCCGGAATCATGCCCTGACCCTGCTGCACCGGGCCTCCGCTGCCGTTCTGACAGCCGTGCTGGTGTACAAAGCCCTGACCTATCTTTTGTTTCTGCCCGCCATGAATGGCATCTGGTCGCTGACACTGCGCTGCTCGCCGGTGAACTACCTGACCAACAACAATGCGCATCAGATCTTTACTTCACCGACCATTTTAGGCGGGATCGTGCTCATCGTCCTTCTGGCGGCGTTCTGGAACCTGTACGGCTTTTCCATCCTCCTGCACGGGTTTGCGCTGGCCCGCCGGGGCGAAACACTGCGTCTCGCTTTCCTGTTTGTCCGGTCGCTGGGGGATATCCGCCATGTCCTGCTCCCCAAGAACTGGCCCATCCTGCTTTACTGCGCCCTGCTCATCCCCTTTACAGATGTATTCGTGACCTACAACTATATCTCTCAGCTGGCCGTGCCGGAGTACATCCTTGGGCTTATCCGGGCAAAGCCGCTCTATCTGGTGCTTTTTCTTCTCATTCTGGGTGCGGCGTTCCTGTTCACCCTATTCTGGGTCCTGGTGCTCCCCCTCTTTACGCTGGAACGCAAAAGCCTGTGGGAAGCCGTTCAGGAGAGCGCAGCCCATGTCAAAACACAGCTGCCCCGGCTGGCCGGTGTGCTGCTGCGGTGGAACCTCAGTGCGCTGATCCGGTCTGTTCTGGTCTTTTTCGGAGCTTCCCTGCTGGTTTACAGCGTGGCAGCGCTGATCGGTCTACGGAGCACCCGCGCCATGCTGCTGCTCGCCCGTGCGCTGTATCTGTTGGAGATCCCTTTCTTCGGCTTTTTGCTGGATTGCAAGGTCACCACGGCCCAGTGCACCATCATCGCATTCCTCTACGATCGCTGCCGTGACTGCCCGCCGGAAAAGCTGCCGGAAGGCAAACCGCACCGCTTTGGCGGCTGGCCCCTGCTCACCGCTGCGGTGGCCGGGGTCACGCTGGTCACCGGGCTGATGGCAGTCTACCTCTATGCCCTGCCCCAGGACGATGCCCTGCTCACCGCCGTGGGCGGCGTGACCCCGCTGGTCACCTTCCACCGGGGCGACTGCACCGTGGCCCCGGAAAACACCCTTCCCGCCTTCCGGTCGGCCATCCTCAAGGGCGGTGACCGCATCGAGCTGGATGTACAGATGACCAGCGACGGAGTAGTCGTGGTGACCCACGATTCCAACCTGAAACGCTGCACCGGCAAAAACGCAAAAGTCTATGATCTGACCTACGCCGAGGTGGCACAGCTGGACGCAGGCCGCTGGTTCAGCAGCCGCTTTGCCGACACCCGGATCCCCACCCTGGAACAGGTGCTGCAGCTCTGCCGGGGCCGCATCGGCCTGAACGTGGAGATCAAGCCCAGCGCCGCCACCCCTGCTCTGGAGGCTGAGACTGTACGCCTGCTGCGGGAATACGGCTTCGACAGCTCCAACTGCGTCATCACCTCCCAGAGCTACGAGACCCTGCACAAGGTCAAAGCGCTGGCCCCTGAGTACCCCACCGGCTACATTCTGGCTCTGGGCGTAGGCAACTACTACGACCTGCCCGATGCCGACTTTTTCAGCGTGGAGACCACCTTTATCACCTCCGGCATGGTCAACGCCGTCCATCTGCGGGGCAAGACCGTGTCTGCCTGGACCATCGACCGCGAAAAGGTCGCCACCCACATGCTGGAGCTGGGCGTGGACGACCTCATCACCGACAAGCCCGACATGGTGCAGGACCTGCTGGCCCGGAACCAGCAGGTGGATGACAGCCTGATCGACTTCCGTGACCTGCTCAACGCTCTGCTCCACCCGGAGCAGCCTGCCGACTCCTCCGATGACGCGGAGGAGACCATCACCGATGCCGTGGAAGATCCGGAGGAGTTCGTGGACGCGGCGTAACACAGCCCCCTCTTTCTTGCGGCATCATTGATCCAACGGTCTGTAAAAGCAAAACATCCCCGCACGGCCTGCCGAAACAGGAAGTGCGGGGATGCCTTTTTGTTCAGAGGAATGGGTTATAGAACCTTCCAAAGCGGATGGTCACGGTCAGGCTGATGAGCAGCAGGGCCGCGCCCACGCCCAGAGCAATGAAGTCCCGCCGGGCAAAGGGGCGCTGGGTATACCAGGTGCGCTTGCTGTTCTTGCCGAAGCCGCGCAGCTCCATCGCGTTGGAGATGGTGTCGATGCGGTTCAGACTGGTCAGGATGAGCGGCAGCAGGATGTTGACAGAGTTCTTCATCCGCTTGAAGAAGGGCTCCTTTTTGCCCAGCTCCACGCCGCGGGCCTGCTGGGCCTGGCTGATGCTGTGGTAGTCGCGCTGGATATCGGGGATGTAGCGCAGGGCAATGGCCACCGAATAGCCGACCTTATACGAGATGCCGATGCTGTTCAGGCTGGCAGCAAACTCGCTGGGATCGGTGGCAGAGATGAAGAGGATGGCCACCGGCAGGGCCACAAAATATTTCAGGCTGATGTTGACCATGTAGAACAGCTGTTCCGCTGTCAGGTCATACCGCCAGAACAGGTGGCAGAGCACCGTGCGGGTGCCGTACAGGGTGGTCCCCTGATTGGGATCGAACAGGAAGATGAACAGGTTGTTCAGCAGCAGGAACACCAGCATGAAAGTCATCATAAACCGGACTTCCCGGAATTTGATCCGGCTCAGCCTGAAGGCCAGCAGGCTGACCACCAACAGGCCCAGCAGCACCCAGGTGTTGTAGGTGATCATGCTGGCAAAGGTGAACAGCAGGAAGAACGCCAGCTTGGTGGTTCCGGTCATCTTGTGGACGACGCTCTCCCGGGGGAGATAATTCAAAACAGTCTTAGCGGCCACCCTCTCTCACCTCCCGGTCCTGCTCAATAAATCTCTCTACAAATTCCTGCGCGGGCGCAATGCCGCAGCGGTTGGCCAGCGTGTACAGGCTGGTCTCCTTCAGGGCTGCCTGTTCCACCAGCGCGGGGTCACACAGAACGGCGGCCGCGGTGCGGTCGGCAATGAGCCGTCCGTCGCAGAACACCAGTGCGCGGCGGGTGTATTCCAGCATCAGGTGCATGTCATGGGTGATCATCACCACCGTCACGCCCCGGGCGTTCAGGCCCCGCAGGAACTCCATGATGTCGGTATAGTGCCGGAAATCCTGCCCGGCGGTGGGCTCATCCAGAAGGATAAGTTCCGGGTCGAGCACCAGCACGCTGGCAATGGTCACCCGCTTTTTCTGGCCGAAGCTCAGTGCCGAGATGGGCCAGTTCCGGAAGGGATACAGGCCGCAGACCTTGAGGGTCGCATCTACCTTTTCCCGGATCTGTTCCTCGGTCAGGCCGGAGCGCTGCAGACCCAGAGCCACCTCCTCGTAGATCATGGTCTTGGAGATCATCTGGTTGGGGTTCTGCATCACATAGCCGATGTGCTGGGCGCGGCGGCGGATGTTCTCCTCAGCCAGCGGCTTGCCGTTCAGGAAGATCTCGCCCGCATCCGGGGTCTCGAAGCCGCAGATGAGCTTGGAGAGGGTGGATTTGCCCGCGCCGTTCCGGCCCACGATGCTCACCATCTCCCCCTTGCCGATCGAGAAGCTGACATCCCGCAGGGTCTGCTGGCCCTTCTGATAACCAAAGCTCAGGCCCTTTACCTCCAGCAGCGGCTCCCGTTCCGGCTGCGCGGCGGGCCGGGGCCGGGCCGTGAACCAGTCCCGGAGCTTCTGGGTGTCGGTATCGTCCAGCACAAGACTGTCCACATGGGCGGGGTGCTTGTCCGGAGTGATATCCACCCCGGCATAGCGCAGAGCCGTGACATACAGCGGCTCCCGGATGCCGTTTTCCGCCAGCAGGCTGCCCGAGAGCAGCTCGTCCGGGCGCAGGTCTGCCAGAATGGTGCCGCCGTTCACCAGCACGATGCGGTCCACGTTCCGCCAGAGCACATCCTCCAGCCGATGCTCGATGATGAGCACTGTGGTGTCCGTCTTTTTCTGGATCTCGTCGATCAGCTCAATGGCCTGCTTGCCGGTAGCGGGGTCGAGGTTGGCCAGCGGCTCATCGAAGAGCAGGATCTTGACCTGATCCACCATCACGCCCGCCAGGCTCACCCGCTGCTTCTGCCCGCCCGAAAGCTCGTGCGGCGCATAGCCGAGGTGGTTCTCGATGCCCACCAGCTCGGCGGCATGGCGGGGGATGGCGTGCATCTCATCCTGCGGGGTACAGCTGTTTTCCAGTGCAAAGGCAATGTCCTCGCCCACGGTCAGCCCGATGAACTGGCCGTCCGGGTCCTGCAGCACCGTGCCCACATGGGCCGAAAGCTCAAAGAGGCTGCTGTGAGGCGCATCCACACCGTCCACGGTCAGGGTGCCGGTGCACGCGCCGGGGTTGGAAAACGGGTTCAGCCCGTTGATGCACCCCGCCAGCGTACTCTTGCCGCTGCCGGAGGGGCCCGCAATGAGCACCCGTTCACCCGGGTAGATCTCCAGATCGATATCGGTCAGGGTAGGGCGCTTCTGGGCGCGGTACTGGAAGGAAAAGTTGCGGAATGAGATGATGGGTTTACGTTCTGCCATGGGTATGGTACCTCAGCTGTTCATCAAAAAAGCCTTTCCAACGGGCCGGACGGCGCAGATGGAAAGGCCGGGTTTCATGCGGGGATCACTCCTGATCCAGAGAGCCCTTCTTGGCGATGGTTCTGGTGTAAGCCAGCACCAGCAGGCCACCCACCACCACAGCGGTGATACTGTTGGACACTGCGGCAAATGCACCCTGTGCAAACACCTTCTTGACGGGCTCGGCGTAGATGGCAATATCCAGCACGGGGGCCACCAGGATCCAGGCCAGCAGATGGGCCACGATATTGGCCAGCGCAAACAAAGCTGCCTGCTTCTTGCTGAACTCGCCTTCCTGCAGGTTCAGCTTCTTGGAGAACAGGCCCACCACAACGCCCACAAAGGCGGAGGCGATGACCCAGCTCCACCAGGGGCTGCCGCCCCAGGACAGGTCGATGAGGGTGTGGCCGATGAAGCCGATCAGGCCGCCGGCCACGGGGCCGTACATGGCAGCCAGCAGGGCCAGAACGGCGTACTGCAGGCTGATGTTGGTGTTGGGCACCGGGCTGGGAATGGCCACAAAACGCCCCAGAACAAAGAACAATGCCGCGCCGATACCGACAGCGACAACGGTCTTGATGCTGCTGTTGTTATTTTTCATATTCTCTCTCCTCTTTTATTCCGCGGATGCGGGGTTTCTTGCAAGGCATCGTTAGTATACGACACCCTCTTGAGCCTTGTCAATGGACAATCCGCCCGCTTTGCAGAAAAAAGGCTGCTTTCCTGCATTTGGGGGCGAATGCCTTCCCGCCCTGTGCAGCAAAAAAGAGCACCCGCGCCTGCCGGAGCGGATGCCCTGTGAATGCTGATTCGGTTTTGGTCCAAACCTTAGTTCTTAGCGGTCAGGCTGAAGGTGCTCAGGGTCTGGAAGGTGGTCACGATAACATTGATGTTGTTGACGATGGAGCTGCCTGCGGAGAACACGCGGGCGATGTAGTTGAACAGCTTACCAACGTTCAGGAACACGTCCCAAGCGGTAGCCTCGGTGGCTGCGCCACCCTGCAGGTACACCATTTCGTTCTCATCGATCGCAGCAAAGTTAGCGGGCATTTTGATCTCATTGTTCATCATAACGGGGATTCCTCTCTTTCAAATCAATCTATACTTACCGTCTGCACCAAACCAAGTGCGCGGCACCAGAACCAGACCGTGGTTCCTCCGACAGGAACGGGCAGGGGCACGAGTTCCGCATTCCCTCCGGAATTGTTCCCATATATAGGTTATACGATAAATGTTCGGATTTGTCAATCGAATTTCCGGAATTTTTACCATTCTGAGCCAAAAGTGGATACCCACAACACAGAACACCTGCCATTTCGACAGCTTTCCACAAAATATCCGCTACCGCACGATCCCCGGGCACGAAAAACTCCTTCGTCTGCACGGCAGCACACAGATCCGTTCCACCCTGCGGCATTTCCCGGGCAAAAATCCGGCAAAAAATGCCCCCGCGCCCCCTACACAAACCGGAGCGGTTGTGCTATGATAAGGCTGAAAAATCGGTTTGGCAAAGCCAACCGCAAGGAGATGTCTTGGATGTCTGATCTGATGGAAACATTACGGCAGGAGGGCATCAGCCCCGACCTGCTGCGCGCTGTGGAAGATTACCGCGCCGCCCACGCTCTGCCCGAGGCCCTGCGCCCCCGCATCCCGGCTTCCGGCTTTACCTATTATGGCCGGGAGGTCTGGGAGCAGGCACTGGCGGCCCTGCTCTGCGGCGAGAACCTGCTGCTGGCCGGCGGCAAGGCCACCGGCAAAAATGTGTTGGCTGAGAATCTGGCCGCTGCTTTTGGCCGCCCCGCATGGGACATCTCGTTCCATGTGAACATGGATGCAGCCTCCCTCATCGGCATGGACACCTTTGTGGATGGGGCGGTCACCTTCCGGCCCGGGCCGGTCTACCGCTGTGCCCAGTGCGGCGGCTTCGGCGTGCTGGACGAGATCAACATGGCCAAAAACGAGGCCCTGGCCGTCCTCCACGCCGTGCTGGACTTCCGCCGCGCCATTGATGTGCCCGGCTACGAACGCATCCCGCTGGCCGAAGAGACCCGCTTCATCGCCACCATGAACTATGGCTACGCGGGCACCCGGGAGCTGAACGAGGCCCTGACTTCCCGCTTTGCAGTCATCCAGATGCCCACCATCACGGAGGAAAACCTTGAAAAGCTGCTGCGGGCCCAGTTTGCCGACCTGACGGACAAATATGTGCACCAGTTTGCTCTGCTCTTCCTCGACCTGCAAAAGAAATGCGACAGCGCCGAAATTTCCACCAAAGCGCTGGATCTGCGCGGAATGCTGGACGCTCTGCGCCTGATGCGCCGGGGCGTGGCTGCGGGGCCTGCGCTGGACATGGGCATCACCAACAAGGCCTTTGATTCCTACGAGCAGGGGCTGATTCGGGACGTGATCGCCGCCCGCATCCCGGCCAGCCTGACGGCTGAAAAGCTGTTCCGCTGATGGATGCCCGGAGTTATACCGCCGAGGAGCGGCGGGCCGCCAATCAGGTGTGGGCGGCGGCGGGAGCCTACGGCTTTGAGCCGCTTTTCCTGGCCCGCAACACCGACGGCACGATCGATTTTTATATGAACTGTGTCGTGGGGCTGGTGCACAAATACTATGGCGACGACCTGCTCCGCGACCTTTTTGCCACATGGGACGGCGATCTCCGGGAGAGCCAGCTGGACGATCTGACATGGCTCTACCTCGAAAGCGCGGTCTATCTGCTGGAGCTGCCCCGCCGCCCGGTCCTTTCCGAGCTGCGCCGGGCCCACGCGGACTATTTCTTCGGCATCCAGTACAAGCTTTCGCGGCAGGAGTGGATGGCAAAAAATCAGCTGGTCTACACCATGCAGGCTGACCGCTGGCGCACCGTACAGGGCAGGCATCCCCCTGTGATGACCCCCTACGAGAGCCGGCTGGCAGAGGCACTTTCTCCCTCCCAACCGCCCCAGCCCGGCCAGCTCAAGGGTGAGCTGCTGGGCCTGTTTGCAAGGTTTGCCCTGTTTGACGGCAAGATCCGGCACAAAGTGGGGCTTCATCTGCATCTGGAGGGGCTGCTGGCCTCTCTTGCCACCAAAACGCTGCCCACCCAGATGATCAAGACCGACCGTCTGACCGTGGAGCACTCCGGTTCTGTGGAGGCGGGCGGCTCCGGCCCCACGGCAGACAAGCGGCTGGCCCACATCACCCTGCGGCAGAATGCCGCCGAGGACCGCGCCTACATTGAAAGCTGCTTTGGCCGTTCCCTCTATCCGCCCGAGCGCCTGCGCAAGGCCGAGCAGGCGCTCTGCACCGGGGCGCACCTCGGGTGCCGCCTCTGGTTTGCCTCCGGCGTGCCCAGCCCGGAACAGGCCCCCACACCGGAGGCAAAGCACCTGGCCGAGCAGGCTCAGCTGCAGGCCGACCGCAACCGCGCCTACTACGTCAAAAACCGGGCGCTTCACCGCAGCGTGGTGCTCCGGCTCACCGAGCAGATCCGCAACTGCATTCTGGTCCACCAGCAGCCCAATGCCCGGATCGCCCGCAGCGGCGCTCTGGACCCGGAGCGGGTCTGGCGCGCTCCCCTTCTGAACGACAGCCGAGTGTTCCGCTGTGCCGAGGAGGAGAATCAGCCCTCCTTCACCGTGGACCTGCTGCTGGACGCGTCGGCTTCCCGGCTCCACTGTCAGGAGGTCATTGCGGCGCAGGGCACGATCCTGGCCCAAAGCCTTGCCGCCTGCGGCATCCCGGTGCGGGTCAGCAGCTTCTGCAGCCTGCGGGGCTATACGGTTCTGCGGGTGCTCAAGGGCTTTGCGGACAAAAGCCTGCAGGGGATCGACCAGTATTTTGCATCGGGCTGGAACCGCGACGGCCTTGCCCTGCGGGCGGCAGGCGATCTGGTCAGCTTTGACCCCGGTCCCGCGCCCCGGCATCTGCTCATCCTGCTGACGGATGCTTCCCCCAACGACAGCCGCCGCGTGCCGCCCAGCCCGGAACAACCGTTGGGTTGTGATTACGGCGGCTCCTACGGTGTGGACGATGCCGCTGCTGAGGTACGCGACCTGCAGCGCAGGGGTCTGCGCGTCTCTGCCGTGTTCATGGGCGAGGACAGCTCCAGCCACGATGCAGAACGCATCTACGGAAAAAATCTCGCCCGCATCCGGGGCATGGATCAGCTGGCACGCGCCGCGGGGCGGCTCATCCAGAATGAGATCCGGGAGCTGGGCGATTGAATCCTGCCACCACAAAAGGCTTCTCCGACGGGAGAAGCCTTTTTCATTTACAACCAATCCGTTTGTCAGCATCCCCGAATTTCCAAAATATTTTGGTTTTTGTCAAACTTATAGTTGTATTTTGTTGTCGTATATGTTATAATGCAGGCAGAGAACAACCGATGGATGGTTTCCGACACATCATCCAAAACCAGAGAGGAGACCCGCTATGGATGCCAGCCGCTATTTTGAAGAGATGCACCGTGCCATGTCCGCACAAAAAAACAATTCTTCCCTGCTCCTGACCGTCAAGGTACAGGACCTGGGCGGCGCTGATGCCTATCTGGAGCTGCGGCAGTCTCCCAATGGCCGCGCCCGGGTGTTTTACTCCACCATGGGCCGCCGCAACCTGAACTTCCAGCTGTTCCGCAAAGGCTGGCAGCTCTGCCATAACGCATCCGGCGAGATGACAGGGCAATTCCCCACCCGGGCCGAAAACCTGCTGGACAGCGCGGACTTTTCCGCCTGCATCCGGGACGATGCCCTGGATGCGGGCCGTACCGAGATCATTCTGCGGGAGCTGCGCCGCGCGGCAGGCACCTCCCGCTCCTGCCTGCCTCAATCTGCCCGGGAAGGTGCCATGATCACCGTGGAGAGCTTTGTGGGCCGGGGCGGCGAGTGGAACTACTGGTCTACCCGTGCCGCCGACTGCCTGCCCATTGCGGCAATCCTCTGCTGGCTGGGCGATTTTCTGGCCGGAACGGAACGCCGCACCCTGCAATCCAGCCCTGAAGCCATGGCACTGGCCGCCCGATGGCAGGCCGAACTCGCCTCCCCCTTTGCGCAGCCGGCTGACTGCGTCCAGCGTCCTGCCCGCACGGTTTCACCTTCCGCGCCCCGCCGTGCCGCGCAGCAGGTGCAGAACCCCCGCTGGCAGAGCATCCTTGCCGTGCTTGCAACCGTATGATAAGAACAACAGGCGGTGCCGGAACTTTCCGGCACCGCCTGTTGTTTTCTGTTTTACTGTGCGGATGCGGCATCCACCACATGGCCCACCAGCACAGAGGTGGTCACTGTGCCCACACCGCCGGGCACCGGGGTGACAGCCTCCACGATGGGTTCTGCCTCATCAAAGCGGACATCGCCGCAGAGCTTGCCCTCTTCGTTAACGTGGATGCCCACATCCACCACGACCTGACCTTCCCGCAGGCAATCGGCCCCAATGGCTCCCCGCCTGCCCATGGCGACCACCAGCACATCGGCCTCCCGGCAGAGGGCGGGCAGGTTCTGGGTACGGGAGTTGCAGAGGGTCACAGTGGCGTTTTCCCGGTCCAGCATCATGGCAGCGGGCTTGCCCACCACCAGGCTGCGGCCCACGACCACGGCCCGTTTGCCGGACAGCGGCACGTTGTAGTATTTCAGGATCTCAAGGCAGGCCTGCGCCGTGCAGGGCGGATAGCCGATGGGCATATTGGTGAACACACCAGCCATCGAGCCGTCCGTGATACCGTCCACGTCCTTTTCCGGGGCAAGCGCCTCCTGGACCCTGCGGTCATCGAACCGCTTTGGCAGGGGCCGGAAGATCAGGCACCCGTGAACCGATGCATCCCCATTGATCTGCCGGATCACATCCAGCAGTTCCTTCTGCGTAACATCTTCTGCCAGATGGAACTGCCGCACCTCCACGCCAACCTTACCGCACCGGGTGACGATCCCCTTTTCATAAGAAATGTCATCCTCCCGCGCGCCGACCCGCACCACAGCCAGCGTGGGCACGATGCCCTTTTCCTTCAGCGCGGCACAGCGCGCGGCGTTTGCTTCGTTCATGGCGGCCACCACGGGCGCACCCTTCAAGATCTGAGCCATTTTCTTCTCCCCTCACTCATTTGATACAGTCTGATAGACCCTGTCAGCCTGCGGCACAAACTCGGCCAGCAGCTGTTCCGCTCTGGCCTCCAGCGCATCCGCACGGGCTTTGTCTGCCATCAGGCGGGTGTTGACCTTCACGTTCAGCCCCGCCGCCTGCATAGCCGCCTTGCAGAACAGCGCCGCGCATCCGGCATCGGAACGGGCCAGCACGCTGCCCTTTTCGGCGTACTCTGCTGCCAGTGCGATGCCCTCACCGCAGGCAGTCATCACCTCCAGCGGCACGGCGCAGGCTCTGTCCAGTGCCTTTTCCAGCACCACGGCCTTGTGGGCCTGCTGTTCCGGGGTCTCTTTCGGCAGCTTGTAGGCCGCCGCAACAGGCAGAAAGGCCTCCGCGTCGGCCTGTACCAGCACTTCCAGCCGCTTGCGCAGGGCCTCGGCCCGGACATTCAGGGCAATGATGTCCGCTTCTACGGCAGCATATTTCTTTTTGCCCACGGTCAGGCTGCCCACCATGCTGCCCAGCGCCACACCGGCCGCGCCCACCAGCGCCGAAGCGCCGCCGCCGCCCGGAGCCGCCGCCTTGCTGGCCAGCTCCTCCAGAAAACCTTCACAGCTCAAATTCATCAGTTCCACGATATACTTTCCTCTCTGTTACAAATCCATCCAGCCGCCGGTCCTGTTCATCTGCAGCCGCTTCCGGCACCCGCTGGGCCTCAAAGGCCACGCCCAGCGCCACGGCGTTCCGGCACCTGGGCAGATAGCGGTCATAGTAGCCCTTGCCCATGCCCACCCTGCGGCAGGCCGCATCAAAGGCAGTGCAGGGCACCAGCACCAGATCAAGCGCCTCCGGCCGGATGAGCGCCGCCCGTTCCAGAACCGGCGTGCGGATGCCGTAAGCCCCCACCTCCCAGCCGTCCGGCCCCGGTACGGCGGCGGTCAGGGTAAAGTTTTCCCCACAGACCGGATAGGCCACCGTTTTGCCCAGCCGGGCCGCCTGCTCTGCCAGCACAGCAAGATCCACCTCCCCGCCAAAAGCGGCGTAGAGCAGCAGATTCTCAGCCTCTTGGAAGCTGGGCATGGCCAGAAGGCGGGCACAGATGGCCGCATTGGCCGCCGCTCTTTCTGCCTGCGGCAGACCCCTGCGGGCCATGATGCCCGCCCGGCGCTGCGCCGCTTTCCAGTCCCGGATCTCCATTGACACTTCTCTCCCCTGAAATTTCATACCCACTCAATATATCTGAAATGCAGAAGAATTGCAAGAGCATGTCTGGAAAATAACCGCAAAATAGGCTATAATGGTGCAGAACAAACCAAAAAGGAGAACGATTATGCTCATTTATCTGCTGCGTCACGGCCAGACGGAGTACAACGCGCAAAAACGATATCAGGGCCAGCGGGACATCCCCCTTTCCGCCGCAGGCATTGCCCAGCTGCGGCAGGCAGATTTTGCACCGGAGGTGGTCTATGTCACCCCGCTGCAGCGCACCGCCCAGACGGCGCGGGTGTTCTTTCCCGGGGCAAAGCTCATTCCGGTGGACGGACTGAAGGAGATGAACTTCGGCCGGTTCGAGGGCCAGACCTTCGTACAGGTGGAGCAGGACCCGGAATATCTGGCATGGGTGCAGGGAAACGAGCACGCCGCCCACCCGGACGGGGAGCGCAGGAGCGATTTCTGCAACAGGGTGTGCAAAACGCTGGCTGACCTCATTGACAAGGCCCTTGCCGAAGGGCAGGAGCGGTTGGTCATCGTGGCCCATGGCGGCACCCAGATGGCCGCACTGGAGCGGTTTGGCGTGCCCCGCCGCAGCTTTCCCGACTGGTGCGGCCCCAACGCGGGCGGCTATGTACTGGATGCCCGGGACTGGCCGGAGCAGCACATCCTGCACCTGGTGGAGACCGTGCAGTACACAAGGGAGAACGGATGATGGAACAGGGCCTGCTGCATCTTTACTGGGGCGACGGCAAGGGGAAGACCACCGCCGCCATGGGCCTTGCCCTCCGCGCACTGGGCAGCGGCAAACGGGTTGTCATCGTGCAGTTCCTCAAGGGCGGGCAGAGCGGCGAGATCCCTCTGTTGGCCCAGCTGGGGGCAAAAATTTTCCGGGGCAAGGGCGGGCAGAAGTTCGTGTTCCAGATGAACGAAGCGGAAAAGGCCGCTGCCCGGGCCGTGCAGAACGAAAACCTGACCGCCGCACTGGCCGAGCCTGCCGACCTGCTCATTTTAGATGAGGCCGGTTCGGCCTGGGAGCTGGACATGGTGGACAAAGACCTGCTCCGGCGGGCCGTTCTGGAGCGTCCCGCCGCGCAGGAATGCGTGCTGACCGCCCACAAGGCCCCACAGTGGATGCTGGATGCCGCCGACTACTCCACCGAGATGAAATGCCGCCGCCACCCCTACCAGAAGGGCATCAAGGCGCGCAAAGGCATCGAATACTAAAACTGCCCGGAGAACCGCAGCTTTCAGCGGCCCTCCGGGCGTTTTTGTGTTTACTGTTTTGCGATGATATCGCGGTTGGCCGCCAGCAGGCCAAGGGCCAGCGCAGCGCTCAGGATGTCGGCCACAGCCTGAGCCATCAGCACACCCTGATACTGGAACAGATGTACGCAGACCACCAGTGCCAACAGAAACACCACGCCCTGACGGCTGATGGAGAGCAGGAAGGACGGTACGATTTTACCAGTTGCCTGGAACAGCACCGTGAGCAGGAGCACCACGCCGCCAAAGGCTGCGGTGCAGACCTGCCAGCGGAGCATCTGCGCACCCGTGGCGATCATCCCGGCATCCTGCACGAAGAGCCGCATCAGTGCCCCGGAATTCAGGCAGAGGATGAGGGACAGCACCACGGCAATGGAGACGAGAAAGGTCAGACAGAAGCGGATGAGCTTGCGCATCACGTCCCGCTTTTTTGCGCCGTACAGGTAACCGAACAGTGGGATGCCGCCGAACGAGAAGCCCACCAGCACCAGCTGGGCGATCATGCTCACCTTGCTGGCAATGCCCATGGCGGCAATTTTATCGTTGCCGTAGGGCAACAGGAATTGGTTCATCACAATGACAGTCAGGCTCTGCATCAGGTTGCTCAGCGCGGCAGTAACACCCACGCCCAAAATCTGCTGCAGCTCCCTGCCCGTGACGTGGCACTGGGACAGCTTGACAGACAGGCAGCGGCTCTTTTTGTGGAGCAGCCACAGGAAGTACAGGTCGCTGCACAGGTAGCCCACAATGGTGGCAATGGCCGCGCCCCTTGCGCCCCAGCCCACTGTGGTGATGAGGATGGGATCGAGGATGATGTTGATGACCGTGCCGCCGATGCTGCCGATCATGGACTGGGTGGCCATGCCCTCGCAGCGGACGAGGTTGGAATGGATAAAGTTCAGCACCGTGGCCGGGGCACCAATGGCCAGCACGGTGTAATAGGCCTCTGCGTGCGGCATCGTCTCAGCAGTCGCACCCAGAATGCCCAGCAGCGGGACGCGGAACAGCATCATCAGGGCAGCCAACACCACGCCCGTGGTCAGGGCCACATAGAAGCAGAACGAGCTGACCCGGCCGGTGCCCTCACGGTCGTCCTGTCCCAGCAGGCGGGAAATGAGTGAGCTGCCGCCCTGGCCGTAGATGTTGCCGAAGGCCATGAGGGCCGTGAACACCGGCGCACAAAGCGAAACACCCGCAATCAGCGCCGTATTGTTGGACTGCGCAATGAAAAAGGTATCGGCAAGGTTATACACCACGCTCACCATCAGGCCGAACACCGAGGGCAGCGCCATCTTGAAATAGGTGCGGTACAGATGATCGAGATCAAAAATAGAATCCATTGGTTTTTCCTCCACTTTCGTTCCTATTATAAAGGTTTTGCTTGCATTTGTTTGTGACACATAGCACAATAAAACAAAAGAAATGAGGTGAACTCATGCAGGAAATTCGTGACCCAGCCTGTCTGGAAACGCTGTACCGGGCCAATCAGCAGCATTTCGGGACCCGCCCGCCGGTCATCCGGCTGCTGCGCTTTGAAAAGGGCGAGTATCTGTCCCACCCGCTCAAGCCGCTGCACCAATTTTTGCTGGTGGTCGAGGGCAGTGTGCGCATTTACGGCATCCACGAGGACAGCCGGGTGTTCGGCGTTTCCTACGCCCGCACCGATACGCTGCTGGGAGACATTGAGTTCTGCCAGATCAACCACTCGCCCTTCTTCACCGAGGCAGACGAACCGGTTCTCTGCCTTTCTCTCCCCTTTGCCGAAAACCGCGCCGTGCTGGAAAATGACCCGGTCTTTCTGCGATTCGTCATGGGACAGCTGGCCCGGAAGCTGGAACTTTCCTCCCGGACCAGCACCACCGCCCAATCGCTGGAAGAGCGGCTGCTCTTCTATTTGCAGCAGCCCCAGTCCGGCGGCGAGATCCGGCATCTGGAAAACCTCCTGCTCCACCTGCATTGCAGCCGCCGCCAGCTCCAACGGGTGCTGAAAAAGCTCTGCGAAGAAGGGCAGCTCGAAAGGACCGGTCGGGGGTGTTACCGGCTGGTGGAAAATTGAACCAGAACAGCAAAACACCCGCGCAGGAGCTTTCCTGTGCGGGCGCTGCATTTCTTTTTGTGTATTACCGCACCAACAGCAGCAGCCAGGCGGATGCCACAGCCTGCAGGATGAGCCAGCGGGCCACGACCTGCTCATCGCTCCAGCCCAGACGCTTGCGCACATGGTCGTGCAGCGGGGTCAGGGTGTTCTTGAGGATGGAGATGTGCAAAAACCGCTTGAAGCTGATCTTCAGGATGCCCAGGCTGCCGTCCACGATGAACACCAGCGCGGCCAGCAGGAAGGCGAAGGGGTGGCTGCTCTTGAGGGCCAGGACGGCCAGGAAGAAGCCCATAGCGCGGCTGCCCGCGTCACCCATCAGCAGGGTGGAAGGCTTGGCGTTCTGCCACAGGTAGGCCAGCAGGGCACCAATGAACACGATGCCTGCGGTGGCGTAATCCCCCAGCTCCTCCCAGTAGGCCAGCAGGAAGGTGCCGATGCTGACCACGGCAAGGCTGGCGGAAAGGCCGTCCACGCCATCGGTGCAGTTGACCACATTGATGCTGGCCCAGATCAGGACGATGATGAGGATGAGGTAGACGGCATAGGGCAGGCTGAAGCTCCAGCTCAGGAAGTTGACCTCCGTGCCGTTGAAGTTCAGGTAGGTCACGCCCGCCACAACGGCGATGACCAGATCGATCAGGCCCTTTTTGTACTCGTTCCAGGCGGTCTCGGCGGCATCGTCAAAATAGCCGGAGAGCATGGACGCAATGAGCAGGACGGTGTAGATGACATACTCTGCTTTAAAGGGCACCACGGCCAGCGTGACCAGTGCGATGCAGAGTACAAAAATGAGGCCGGAACCCCGGGCCTTGCCCTTGGAGAGTTCGCCGTTCACGGCAAACGCGCGGCCATGGTCGTGGGGGAGCTTATCGTGGAACACCGAGTCCATCAGCGCGGTCAGCGCAAATGCAAGCAGAAAGCCCAGCGCATCCACGGTGCGCGGGTTGCCAGAAAGCAGTTGAAGCATAGTTTTTTCCTCTTTCCCGGAGCGGCAGAGGCCGTTCCTGTTCTTTCACGGCTGGATACAAATGAAGTGTATCACGCCCGGGCCAAAAAATCAATCTCTGGGGCAATGGCTACCCCATGGGCTGATGGGTTGACATTTTTCGCCCCCCTGTCTATAATGGATGGACAAACGCCCTTTCGAGGGTATTTTTTTGTCTCACAGGAAAATCGGAGAAAAAGGAGAAGACATGAAACTTTCACTTGAACAGCTTTCGGCCCGGATGCGGCAGGGTGAGACCATCCCCTCCCGCCAGACGGCCCAGGTGGCTCTGGCGCTGAGCATCCCCTCCATTCTGGAGCAGCTGGTGGTCACTGCCATGGGATACATCGACGCTGCCATGGTGGGCCACATCGGTGCAGAAGCTACTGCTTCCATCGGCATCGTCAGCTCCAGCACCTGGCTGCTCCACGGTGTTCTGGTGGGCCTGTACACTGCCCTCTCCATCCAGATCGCCCAGTATCTGGGGGCCGACCGGCAGGATGATGCCCGCAGCGTGCTGCGACAGGCCATGCTTTTCAATGTGATCCTGGGCGTGGGTGCCGCCCTCTTCGGCCTGGGCATCAGCCCCTTTCTGCCGGGGTGGCTGGGAGCTGACCCCTCCCTGCGGGCAAACGCCACAGCCTACTTTGCCATCTGGTCAACGGCTCTGCCCTTCACCATGGCCATGGGCATGTACACCTCCATCCTCCGGGCGGCAGGCTACGCCCTGACCGCCAGCCTCATCAGCGTGCTGGTCTGCGTGCTGGATGCCATCTTCAACTTCTTCCTCATCAACCCCACCCGGACGCTGTGGGGCATCACCGTCTGGGGTGCCGGGCTGGGTGTGCCCGGCGCAGCCCTGGGCACCGCCCTGGCCACTGTGGTGGGCGGCCTGCTGGCTTTGGCCATCCTGCTGCTGCGGGCAGGCCCCCTCTGCATCCGAAAGCCCGCTCCCTGGAAGATCACCCGCTCCTGCCTGCGGAACCTGCTGTGGGTGGGCGTACCTCTGGCGGGAGAGCGCGCCGCCATCTCTCTGGCGCAGGTGGTGCTAGTGCGCATCGTGGCCGGCCTGGGTACCGTGGCCATTGCCGCCAACAGCCTGGCTGTCAACGCCGAGGGCCTGTGCTACATGGCAGGCTACGGCATCCAGAGCGCAGCTGTCACCCTCATCGGCCAGGCCGTGGGTGCCAACCGGAAGGATATGGCCAAGCGGTTTGCCTGGCTGTGCACCGGCCTTGGCATGGGGGTCATGGCCCTTTCCGGCGTTGGTCTGTGGATCTTTGCCCCGGCCCTGATGAGCCTTTTCACCACCGATGCGGCTGTCATCGCTCTGGGTGCTCAGGTTTTGCGCATCGAAGCCTGGGCCGAGCCCATGTTCGGCGCTTCCATCGTGGCCAGCGGTGCCATGCAGGGTGCGGGCGACAGCACCTCCTGTTTTGTGCTGAACATATTCAGCATGTGGTGCATCCGGCTGACGCTGGCGTTCCTGCTGGCTCCCCGGCTGGGCCTGATGGGCGTTTGGGGTGCCATGTGCTGCGAATTAAGCATCCGGGGTCTGCTGTTCCTCATCCGTCTTGCCCGGGGCAAGTGGCTGGAAAAGGGCGCGCTGTCTTAAATCGAATCGATAAAAGCAAAAAAAAGCAAAAAAGAAAGGACGCTCTCGCGTCCTTTCTTTTTTGCTCTGTCACTCACTTCCGGCCATGCAGGATGGGAGAGAGCGGCTTATAAATCAACATGCAGATCAGGGCATCCAGCAGGCCCTTGACCAGAGTGAAGGGCATATTGAAGATGACCAGGCACTTGATAAGGCTGTTGGCAGAGGGCAGGATAGCCTGATACATGCCCAGGATGGCTTCCAGCGGCATGTGGTAGAACTTGACGTAGGCCGGGTAGGTGATGAAGTAGTTGGACGGCACACTGAACAGGGCCATGGCCACGGCACCGGCCACGGCACCGATGATGGCGTTCTTGCGGCTCTTGTGGTGCTTGTAGAGGTAACCGGCCAGTGCGGAGAACACCGCACCCAGCATGAAGTTGCACAGCTCACCCACCAGCGCGGTAGAGGTGCCCTTGATGACCACATGGAGCAGGTTCTTCATAAAGCTGATGATCACGCCGTACACCGGGCCAAGGGCAAAGGCACCCAGCAGGGCAGGCAGGTCGGAGAAGTCCATCTTGACGAAGGACGGGATGAGCATCGGGAGCGGGAACTCGATGAACATCAGGATAAAGGCCACCGCGCTGAGCATGGCGGCAACGGTCAGGTTGCGGGTCGTGTTTTTCTTCATGGTAATATCCTCCCGGGGCGTTCTGGCCCCAAATCAAAGATTGGAAAGCCCCTTTCGCATGGTTCGGAACCGGGAAGACAATCAAAAACGCACCCTGCCGCAGCAAACACTGCAACAGGGCGCGTAGACAAATCGTATTGCCTGCCGTTTCTTGCATCCGGACTATACCGTTGGCCCCGGAGTCTCACCGGGTCAGCACCCTTGCGGGTGGTCGCGGGCTGTACCGCCAGTGGGGAATCTCACCCCGCCCTGAAACGAACTTTCTGGCCAAGAGTATAACGCGGCTGCTCCGCCTTGTCAACCCCTTTTTTATTTGCCCTGCACGGGCCGGATATGGTATACTGTGGGACAGGATGTTACAATTTCTGATACAAGGAGCTTTTTGCCATGATTTTTACCGTTCGTGACCTCGGGTTCGAGATCGGGCCTTTTTTGCTGGAGGGCTGGTGGGCGCTGGCTGCCCGGGCCGTCTGCGCCGCTGTCATCGTTTTTGCGGGGCTTCTGCTCGGCTGGCTGCTGCGCCGGAAGATCTTTCCCGCTCTGCTGGCCCGCAGCTGGCACTTTGCCGCCACGCCCATCCTCCTGCGCAGCTTACAGGGCCCTTTGGCGCGGATGGCCTTTTACAGCGGCCTGTATCTGGCCCTGACCAGCCTGCCGTGGGCTATTCCGGGCCTGACAAAGTTTCTGTTCACGGCCTATAAGATCGCAGCGACCCTCCTGTTCTGTCAGGGCCTGTACAACGCTTCTGAGGTAGCCGACCTGCTGCTGGCCTCCTGCAGCCCGGAGATCCGGAGCAACAAGACCCTGCGCTCCCTGCTGGACACCACCTACAAGGTGCTGGTCATCATTCTGGGTGTTGCCACCTGCGCGCAGATCGTCGGCTTCCCCATCGGCAGCATCGTAGCCGGTGCCGGTCTTGTGGGCCTGACCATCTCGCTGGCCGCGCAGGAAAGCGCCAGCAACCTGTTCAGCGGCATCGTCATCCTGCTGGACAAAC
>ERZ839741.404-NODE-404-length-57555-cov-10.188713_pt1 | contig 57555 bp, 43 predicted proteins | sample MGYA00519880_ERZ839741 | MGnify/ENA primary metagenome ERZ839741 (study PRJEB31850, sample SAMEA3708851) | human gut metagenome | biome: human gut; feature: human-associated habitat; material: faeces | place: China | collected 2014 ...
GTGCCGTCGGCCTTGGTATTCCAGCCGGCGAACGTGTGGCCCTTGCGCAGGAAGACGCCGGCCTCGGCGGCCGTGGCCGTGGTGCCGGAGTCCCCGGCCTTCGTGAACGCGTCGCCGTCTCCGCCGTTCGGATCGTATCGGATGGCGGACTGGCCCTGGCCGATGGCGGGGTCAAGGGGCTTCGTGGTCAGGGTCCGGCTCCTGTACGCGTATTCCGTTCCCCGCGTCTCGACGGATACCCTGTTGGGGACGCTTTCGTCCTGGAAACGGACGTAGAAGGTCGTCTGCGCCGCCTGCCATATGTTCCCGGTGTTCCTCTGGAGCTCCAGGGTCGCGGGGTCGGAGCTGTCGGGCGTCTTCAGCGAATTGGCCAGTCCGGGAAGTCGGGATCCGATGTTGTAGGCGATGTCCCATGAGCCGTCCTCCCGTTCCATGACGGCGACGGATCCCACGGGCAGATTCGCCACCGCCTTGTCGTAGGTGGATATGTCCACGTCGCTCTTCCATGAAAGACGGAGGATGCCCGTGCGGCCGTCCAGTTGGCCGGGGGTTCTGCCGTCGACCGCCTTCAGGATGAACGTGCCGCTGCCGGGCACGTCCAGGCTTGTGATCCGGCCTGATTCGGGGATGATGCGAGCCCAGCCGACCTGCGATTCCGTTCTGATGCCGGACGTGTCCGGACCGTCCATGATGGAGCGCATCGTGCCGCAGTTGAGGAACCATTGGTTGACCGCGATGCTGTTCCCCTGCACTTGGGGGACCCATTCCCCGTTGCTGTTCGACGCGCATGGCGTGTTGGCCTGTGGCCGGCTCGCGAACGTGTATGCGGACGACGAGCCTATCCTCCATGTGGATGATTTCGAGCCGGGCGTCCGCCTCCACAGTTTGTTCGTCGCGGCCAGGTCGCAGGAGTAGGAGCCCAATGCCGTCGTTCCGGTACGGGTCAGTTTCAATACGTTGACGTCGCCGTCGGCGTTGGATACCGTGAACACGGCGTTCCCCCGCCTGTCGAGCAATGAGGGCGGCAGGGTCATCCTGGAGAACAGGTCGGGTTCGAAATTGCTGCCGGACGCCGCCGTGGCCTTGACCAGGACGGTATCGCCCTCCCGGAGAGCGCCGATGTCGTCGATGCGCAGGCGGACGGTCGCCGTCACCTGCAGGCCGTTCGACGCGGTGGTCTGGCCCGACAGTTCCCTGCCGTTCGCGTCCGTGACGCCGACCCAGCTCGCGTCCCCGACCTGGGTGATGTCGTACGTCGCGGCCGCCGACGCGGATGGCGCCAATGCCAGCAGGAGTCCGGTGGCGATCAGGCCGGCGACAAGGCGGGTGATGTGTCTCAGCATGTCACACCGCCTTCCGGGATTGTCCTACCGGCGCGAACGCCGTCTTGCCGACAGGATTGGTATGAGGGCCAGAAGGCAAGCCCCCCCCCCAGGATCGCAGTCAGGTTCCGATTGGTCAATGTTCCTCCCGTCTCCGGCATCGCCGTCTGCGTGGTGTCGGCCCATTGCGCGTACAGAGTCGTCGGCCTGTCGATGGCGATCGTGTCGCCGGGTTTGTAGGAGTCGCCGGTGCCGTCGGGCCTCGTGTTCCACGAGGCGAGGCCATGACCCGCGAACGTGTAGCCATCCGTGGCCGTATAGGCGTTCACGCCGACGCCGACCGTCTGGTCCGCCATCATGCCGGTTCCGCCGTTCGGGTCATAGCGCAATGTCGTGGATTGGCTGAAGCCGATGTCGTCGACCAGATTGCCGACGTTGGATGAGACCGAGTCGATGTCCTTGAAAGAGAACCGCGCCACGGTCACGCCCTCGGGGCAGGTCCAGTTCCCTTCGTAGGTCTCCCAGTTGCGCGAAACCTTGTCGGTGATGTTGGCGGTGGCGATGTCGGTTCCCACGTCGCCGGTCCCGTCGGCCCCGCCGTTCGTCTTGGTGCGCGTCGCCTGTTGGGGCGTTTCCCTTCCGGGCTCGCCGATGAGCACCTGCATCCGGTCGACGTGGCGGGCGGGGCGGCTCTGATGCTTCAGGCTCCAGTGGTAGGTGTTGCCGGGGGTGACATGGACGTCCTGGTAGATGCTCGTGTCGGGCTGGGCGGCGACGATCTCGGCCAAGGTGTTGCCGCGGGTGAGTCCCTGCAATTCGACGGCGCCGGCCCTCTGCTCGCCGGGTTCGCCGTTCGTGCCGTCGACCTGCGTGCTATGCCAGCCGAATCTCGCTTCATTCCAATCATCCGGACCGGGCTGGTAGCTCTTCGTGCGGTCGTTCCAATTCAGACCGGTGGAGGGGATCACCGCCGTCCAACCATATGCGGCATGCTCCCTGAACCAATCATGCTGGTATTCGAAGTCCCCGTTGACGATGTGGTCGGGCAGCTGCGTGGCATCGGCCGTCGTATCGTCCGCCGACGCGAACGGCGCCAGCCCCGCCGTCCCGGAGTCCACGCACGGCAGGGCGGCCGTGTCGTCCGCCATCGCGGGGGAGGCGCCCAGCAGGCATGCCAGGGCGGCCAGCAGGCTTATGAGACGTTTCATTTCAGCTCCTATGCTCCTTCGGGCGGAAAGCATCATCGGTGTGCCGGCAGAGGCGTTCCGTGTCGCGTCGCGTCACGGCCAGGCCGGCCAGGAATGTGATGCCGCAGCATGCCAGGGCTCCGTCCCGTATGGTTTTCGAGTCCGTTTCCCGGGTTTCGCTTGGGGTTGGCGTGTATCGTTCGCCGGTGACGAGCAGTCGGCGGCTGTTGCCGGTGTCCGTGCAGGTCACGAGTGTGGCGAGGTCCCTGCCCGGTTGGATGCGCAGGGCGTCCGTGTCTTTCGGACTGGTGATCCGGATGCTGGTGATGCGGTAGTGCAGCACACGGCCGTACACGCCGATCGTGAACGTCTGGCCTTTCCTGAGTTCGTCGAGCCGGGTGAACAGGGTCCTGCCTTCCATGTTCGTGTGCCCGCTGACCACGGTGCGCGTATTTTTCCCGCCCACGGGCAGCGACGTGCCGTGCACGTGGCCGAGCCCGTCGTCCAGGACGTCCGCGCCGGTGCCGTGCCGGATGGGCAGTTCCACGCCGATCGCGGGGATGGACAGCACGCCCATGGTGCCCGTGGCGTCCAACCGCAGCAGGCTCTGGTATTCCGTGTCGTCTTTGAAGTCCGCGTCGCGTGTGCCGTCCGCACGGATGATCTCGCCGATCTGCACCTGTTGGACGGCGAGCCGGCGGTTGTACTCGTCGGCGGCTTCGAGCCGCGCGGCCGGGTCCGTGGCCGTGGCGGCCGATACCTGGGCGGCCTGTGCGGTGGCCGTGAGCCTGCCGTCCGTCACCCATTGGTTCAGTGGGGGAGTGCAGATGATGGCGAGTCCGCCGAGGAGGAGCTGCACGGCGAGCAGCGTGTAGACGTGGGAGACGATCCGGTCCCGGTGTTCGAGCCGGCGGCGCCGTTGCTCGGTGCGTCCGCCCGACACGATGGTCCAGTAGTCGTCTTCCCGCGTCATGAGTCAATGCCTTCCCGTCAGAGGGTGTGGGCCTCGCGGCGGCGCTTGGACTGGACGGTGAGGTAGGCGACGCCGCCGGCCATGGCGATGACGACCACGCCGATCATGGTGTTGCCGAGCAGGCCGCCGGTCTGCGGCAGTTCGGTCAGGGCGTCGATGTTCCTCACGGTGATGGTCCACTTGTTGTCGTTGGTGGGCTGGCCGGTGATGAGCTTGTTCGTGTCGGCGCTGGTGGACACCTTGCCGCCGTCGGTGATGGTCATGTCGAACTCGACGGTCACGAGGCTGGTCATGTTGTCCGGGACCTTGGATTCGACGACGTGGTAGTTGCCCGCGCCGAGGCCCGCGATGTTCAGCTGACCGTTCTCGCCGGTAAGGAACTGCGAGGCTTCGCCCTGCGTGTCGACGTAGGTCCAGGAGCCGGTCTTGGGATCCTGCTTCATCCACTTGCCGGTGTCCTTGTTCTGGATCTTGAAGCCGGCGCCCTGCAATGCCTGCTTGCCGTCCCAGTTGGTCTTTTTGATGTTCACGTCGTAGGCGCTCACGGTGGCGGTGTCGTTCGAGTCGACGGTGGTCTTGGAGGCGGCCGTGCCGTCGTAGAACGTGGTCGAGATGGCCGCGGTGTTGGACGCCTGGGCGGCGCGCTTCGCGTTGGCCACGGTAGCCTTGTAGGTGACGGTCACCTGCTTGGCGCTGTTGGCCTTGATGAACGCCTGGTCGAACGTGGCGGTGAACCCGTTGCCGTTCTCGCCCTTGGCGACGGATGGGGTCACGGTCTTGCCGTCGATGGAGAACGCGGGGTCGCCGGCGAGTGTCAGGCCGTTCATGGTGTCCTTGACGACGGTCTGGGTGGCGGCCTGCATGTTCGGCAGGGTGAACACGTATTTGAAGTCCACGGTCTCGCCCACGGTGAACGAGGCGGAGTCCTCCGTGCCGCCGGCCTTCGAGTCGATGAACGTGCCCTTGTTCAGACGGTCGCGGGACACCTTCTTGTCGATCGTGGTGGTCTTGGACTTCACGGTCAGGGTGCCGAGGGTCACGCCGTTCAGGGTCTTGGCGCCCTGGATCGGCGTGCCGACGATCATGGGCACGCCGTCGGAGTCGACGATCAGGTACAGGCCGTTCGGCAGGTCGGACACGGTCATGGTGCCGCCCTCGCCGGCCACGGATTTCACGGCTTGGATCTTGCTGGCGGACGCGGATGCGGCGAGCTGTTTGGCGGCCTCGCGCAGCTGTCCCTGCACGGTGCCGGTCGGCTCGCCGTCCTTGCCGACGTGGGCCAGGTCGCCGGCCGCGTCGAAGCCCTGAAGGTCGGTGATGCCGGCCTTGGTGTTGGCGGCGGCGATCCACTTGTCGGACGCGTCGTCGATTTTGTTCACGGTCAGGGATTTCACGTCCGTGCCGGTCGTGCCGGCGGTGATATCGCCGTACGAGCCGAGCCGGTAGAACGTGAACGTGTGGCCGGCCAGCGTGTTGCCTTCGGCCGCGTTCAACGTGATCGATGCAGTGGCCGTATCGCCCGTGGTGGGTGTTTCGACGGCCATGGCCGTGCCGGCCAGTCCGAGTGTGGACAGGCTCGCGGTCGCCGCGCACATCGCGGCGAGACGTTTCAGGTTCGTGTTCTCCATTGGATATCCTTTCTTGTTGTGGAGGCGGGGGATGCGACGGTCCTTGTCGGCCGGGGAGGCTTCCCCGCTAGTCCACGTGGCCGGTGTCGGCGGGCCGGCTGATATCCGTGTCCGTGTGGGTATGGCGGATTTCTTCCATACGCCGGTCGGCGCGTGCCGCGACGACGCACATGCTCCATGCCATCAGCAGGCCGAGGAGCCAGAAGACGGCGATGATGATGATTACGCCCATCGTGTTCCCTCCTTGCATCGGGGATTCTCGTTCCCTGTGCCGTTCTTTCCACATGCACCACGTCCGATACCGTTACGGGGGTGATTGTGAGGGCGTGTGGCGTGTGGAGCCGGTTTTCCTTTTTCGTTTCCGAACGTCATTGGACGGGAGGCATGAGGGCCGCAGGGATATGAGGAGCGCAAAGGGAGGAAAAAACGGCCGGAACAGGTTCGGGAAACCCTTGTATGGGTTTCCGTCGTCCTGTTCCGGCCGTCTGTAGGATGGTATCGGATGTTCGGTTATGTTCGGATGCGGTCTCGCTGGCTTGATCATGCCGGAAGCCGTCAAGACCTGCGAAGAGGGTCAGACCAGGCCGATGCCGGGATCGTCCGGCCGCGTATCGTCCGGAATATCGGCTGGGTCCGGCGGTTGGAGTCCTTGACCCGTGGACGGATTGTCCAATCCATGAATGGGAGTCATGCCGATCATGTGGCGGGTGGCGGTGGTGTTCCTTTGACGTCTGATGATCGGGAGCCGGCCACGCAGCAGGCCCGTGATCCGGTCGATGAGCATGGGGGAGAGGCGCTGGTTGGTGGAAAGCTGTTCGTGGACGATGTCGGGCACGTCGTCCAGAACACTGAGATCGTACCTGTCCCAATCGTCGATGAGGGACAATTGCCAGTACGCGTTGCCCTCCTCTCCCCATTGGTCGGTCCAGAACGGTTTCGTCCGGTAGTCCCCGTTGTCCATGGCGTCGGGATCCATGCCGTTCCACAGGCCCGCTCCGCTGTCGTAGATCGGGGCGGGACGGATGGCGAAGGATTCCACGTCCCTGATCAGACCGAAATTGTTGTAATGCCGGTCCGTGTTGCGTAGCAGGAAGTCGAGGAACAGGAAATCATCCGTGGCGTGCATGATCGTGTCACGGTCGACGCCGAGCCGTTGGCAGGCCTCCACCCAGATGTCGCGCCGTTCCCGGTATCCTCCCTTCCGGAAGATCCGCATGATCTGTCCGGCGGGAATGAGCTCCTCCGTATCCGAAAGCATTTCGTCGCATGCCGACACCCTGGCCCCGTTGATCCTGCCCACACGGTATTCGACATGGTCGATGCCAAGCAGGCGGGCCGTTTTCCACGCTATCCGCTCGTTGTCGGGCTCCTGGCCGGACCGTCCCGCCTTGATGAGGGTCCTGACGCCGTCGTCACGGATGATCCACCGTTTGGGCAGGTCTCCGGCGCTGGTCACGTCCGGCGTGTTCACGTCGCCGATACGGGATGAGTCGCCGGTGAACAACGCCTTGCCGAGCCGTTCGTCGAAATCGTTGTGGAAGAAGTTGAGGTCCTCCCAACGCAGCGTGTCCATGCCGGCGGGACGGATCCAGTACTGGTCGGACAGGCTCAATCCCATGGAACGGTCGAGCAGTTCTTTTCCGGAGGGGATGCCCGTGGCCATGAGCAGCGTGCGCAGACCGTCCCTTGTGGCGGGGATTCCCCGGGACCGCCACCATGCGGTCACCGAATCACTGTCGGGTCGGGGCTGTCCATCCACGTACATGCCGACCGGTACGCGGCTCGGATCGAACACGTCACCCACTTCGAGGATGAGACCCGCGTTCGATGAGTACGCGAATTCCAGTACCGGATGGTTCCGGCACATCAGTACACGGTTCATTTCAAATAGCATCGGACCCCGCGATTATGGTGGATGGATTCATTGCTTCCCGTTTCCCATGGTAGCAACGTGGATGTCCTTCGTTCATGTGGACGTTCCAGGGGAAACGGACGGCCGGAACAGGGTCGGGAAACCCTTATATGGGTTTCCGTCGTCCTGTTCTGGCCGTCTGTAGGATGGTATCGGATGTTCCGTTATGTTCGGGATGCGGTCTCGTTGGCTTGATCATGCTGGAAGCCGTCAAGACCTGCGAAGAGGGTCAGACCAGGCCGATGCCGGGATCGTCCGGCCGCGTATCGTCCGGAACATCGGCCGGATCCGGCGGCTGGACATCCTGGCCCGGAGCATCCATGGCGATGGAGCCGTCCGTGGTTTTCGGATCATGACGGAGCCGTTCGACAAGGTCGATGAACGTGCGTTCCTCCTGTTCCACGCAGTCGAACAGGATGGAGCAGAACGGTTCGGGATCACCGTCGACCTGCCAGGATTCGAGACCCCGGGCGTAAACACGTCCGGCGTCATGCTTGATCGCCACGGGACGGTATCCGTTCTCCAACAGCATGAGGTTGAGCAGTTGCCGGCCGGTCCTGCCGTTGCCGTCCATGAATGGATGGATGTTTTCGAACATCGTATGGAACGCCGCGGCCTTGAGCAACGGGTGCGCGTCGCTTCCGTTCAGCCCGTCGATCAGGGCTTGCAGGTCGTCATGGATCTCCAACGGGTCGGCGGTCTTGACGCGGGTCGCGGTGATTCTCGCCAGATATCCGTAAGGACGGAACGTGCCGCGTGCGAACGGCTGCAGGTCCAATGCGGTCACCTCGTGGATCCTTTGGATCAGTTCCGGGTCGAGTTCACGTCTTTCGGAGGCGTATTCGCGGACGTAGGCCATGCCGTCGGCGACGCCGCGCGCCGCGAACACGAAACGTGCCGGGGAATCCGAGGGCACGAATTCGCCTTCCAATACGAGGGATGTGTCCTGAAGAGTCAGGGTCGATCCTTCGATGGCGTTTGAATTGTAGGTGTATCTCACGAGCCAGTCGCGGTCGTAATCGGATAATGCCATGGTTTCGACGCCATCCAACGGTTCCAGTGAGAGGGCGTGGGCGCGCAGGGTGTCGATGAGGTCCAGTCGGGTGGTGATTTCCGGAATCCGTTCAAGTTTGGCGAGGATGCCGGGCATGTCGTCGATATGTTGACGCAGTTGCGTGTTGGGCATGGTTTCTCCTTCTTTGGCTTATTTTACCGAACCGTGGTGGATCTGGGTCCTGAGAGAGAAACGGCCGGAACAGGGTCGGGAAACCGTCATGTGGTTTTCCGTCGTCCTGTTCCGGCCGCCTGTTTGTTTGGAGGGGGGGGGAATTGGGTCAGCGCATGCCGTGGCGTGCGGTCACGTCCATGCGGCGGCGTTTCAGGTCGAGCGTGGCGGCGCCCATGCCGGCGAACGCGACGACGGCGAGGATGATGCCGTTCGTGTCCGCGCCGGTGGATGCCATGACCTTGTCGGCCTTGGCGGCCGCTTCGACCGTGGCCTGCTGGGCGGCGTTCAGACTGGTCTGGCCGGCATTGTCGTCATGCTTCGGGTTGGCGGCCTGCTGGGCCGTCTTGAGCGCTGCCTTCGCGGTCTCGTAGTCGCTCTTGGCCTGGGCTTCGACCGTCTGGGCCTGCTTGAGGTCGGCCTGCGCCTTGGCGAGGATCGTCTTGGCCTGGTCGAGCGCGTCCTGTGCTTCCTTGACCTTGGCCTGCGCGGTCTTGACGGCTTCCGTGTCCTTCGCGTCGCTCTTGGCCTTGGCGAGGAGTGCCTGCGCGTCGGTCAACGCCTGCTGCGCGTTCCTGACCGCGGTTTCGGCGTCCGTTTCGGCCTGCTTGGCCTTGTCGGCCTCGTTCCTGGCGGCGTCGTATGCCTGGGTCTTCGCGTCCAGGTCGGCCTGCGCGGCGGCGAGGGCCTGGGCCCTGGCCGCGAGGTCCGTCTTGGCGTTTTCGAGGTCCTTGACCTGTTGGGCGGCCTTGTCGCTTTCCTTCTTGGCCTGCTCGTACGCGGTCTGGGCTTGGGTGAGTTCGTCCTGCGCGGTCTGCTTGGCCTGCTGGGCCTGGTCGGCTTCGCTCTTGGCCTGGTCGTATGCGGTCTGGGCCTTGGCGAGGGCGTTCTTCGCGTCGGTCAGCACGTCGAGACGCGTGTCGGCGGCGGTCTTGTCCTGTTCGGCCTGCTTGACGTCCGTGTTGGCCTTGTCGAGCGCGGCCTGGGCTTGGGTGAGACGCGTCTGCGCCTGCTCGTCGGCGGATTTCGCCTGATCGTACGCGGCCTGCTTGGTTTGGCGGTCGGTTTCGGCGGTGGTGAGGCTGGCCTGCGCCTGCTCGTCGGCGGATTTCGCCTGCTCGTACGCGGTCTGCGTTTCTGCGGCCTTGCGGGTCGCGTCGGCGAGCAGCTGCGTGGTGCGTGCGGATTCGTCTTGCGTGTCCTGCAGGTAGGAGGTGGCCTTGTCGAGCGTGAGGACGGCGGACGCGTGGGCCGTGTTGGCCTTGTCGAGCGCGGTCTTGGCGGCCTCGACCTGCTTCAACGCGTCCTCGTACGTGGATTGCGCGGATTTGATCTGGTTGACGTACGCTTCGACCTTCGCGCGGTACACACTGGCATCGAACACTGTGTCGGTGGAGCTGTGGAGGAACCATTCGTTGAGGAATTCCTGCGAGGACGCGCCGTTGCCGTAGCTGCCGGTGCTGTATCCGCTGTACGCCATGCCGGTGGAGACGTAGTCGGTGGAGACGATGTTGAGGTAGTGGCCGACCTGCTGGTACAGGTCCGGGTACTTCAGGAAAACGTCGTACGGGGACAGCTTGGCGAGGTCCGGATAGTCGCCGGACTTCACGGCCGCGTCGTAGGTCTCCTTCTCGGCCGTGTACCAGCCGTCGTACGGATCCCAGTCGGCGGTGCCCCATGCGAGGTTTTCGCCGGCGTCGTACTGGTAGTTGTGGTTGTCGTGGCCGGGCTGGGCGGCGTAGTTGGCCTGGACCATGGCCATCGCCATCGCGGTCTCGGACACCTTCAACGGTTCCAGACCATGGTCGGCGCGCAGCTTGTTGCATTCGTCGATCATGTCGAGAGCCTTGAGCAGGTTGTCGAGGCTGGTCGCGTCGTCCTTCGCGCCGATGTGCGTGTATTCCAGGTACTGGGACACGCTGTCGTCGGTCAGATACTTGTACGCCTGTTCGGCCTTGTTGGTCTTGAACCATCCGGCCGCGCCCTCGGCCTGCGCCTTCGCGGCCTCGTCCGCGGCCTGCTTCGCGGCGTCCGCGGCGGCCTGCGCCTTGTCGTACGCGTCCTTCGCGGCCGCATACTCGTCCTTGGTCCTGTCGGCCTGCGCCTGCGCGTCCCTCACGGCCTGTTCGGCCTTGTCGAGCGCGGCCTGCGCCTTGTCGTTGGCGGTCTGGGCGTCCTTCACGGACTTCGCGTCCGTGTTCTTCGCGTCGGTGGCCTTGTCCAGGGCGGCGGAGGTCTTGTCGGCCTTCTCCTGGGCGGCGTCCTTCATGTCGTTCGCCTTGTCGAGCGCGGCCTTCGCCTGGTCGGCCTGGGTGCGGGTCTTGTCGGCCTCGGATTTCGCGGTGGCCTCGGCGACGGTGGCTTGGGCCTGCGCGGTCTTAGCGTCCTTCACGGCCTGGTCGGCCTGCTTGGCCTTGTCCTGCGCCTCCTGGATCTTGGCGGGATCGTTCGCGTCGCCCGCGATGCGGGTGGCCTCGTCGAGCAGGCTCTTCGCCTGGTCGGCCTTCTGCTGGGCCTGCTGCGCGGCGGCGGATGCCTGGTCGGCCTTCGTCTGGGCTTTGCCGAGCGCGTCCTGCTTCGCGGCGGTGGTCTGGTCGAGCTTGGTCTTGTCGGTCGAGTCGACCTTCCGCTGCGCGTCCTTCACGGCCTGTTCGGCCTGTTCCTTGGCCTTGGCGGCGTCGTCACGGATGGACTGGCTGTCGTTCATGGCCTTCTTGATGGTCTCGGCGTTCGCGGCGGTCCGGTCGGCCTTGTCCTTCGCGGCGGCGAGGCTGTCGTGGGCCTTGTCGAGGTTGGTCTGGGCCTGGTTGACGCCCGTCTGGGCGGCGGCCACGTTCGGATCGTTGTTGATGGTGGTCTCGACCTGCTGTTGCGCCTGCTGCACGTTCTGCTGGGCCTGCTGCACGCCGGTCTGGGCCTGCTGCACGCCGGTCTGGGCCTGCTGGACCTGCTGCTGGGCCTGCTGGGTGCCGGCCGCGGCCTGGTCGAGGCTGGTCTTCGCGTCCGTGACGGCCTGCTGGGCCGCGGCGACCTGGTCCTGCTGGGGCTGCGTGGTCGGCTGGGCCGCGGCCTGGTCGACGGCCTGCTGGGCCTGCTCGACGGCCTGCTGGGCCTGTTCGACCGGGGTGGTCGCGGTCTCGTCGGCCATTGCCGGCGCGGCGATGGTGCCCGCGACGGCCACGGATGCGACGGCCGTTGCGAAAGCCTTCTTGTTCATAATTCTCCCTCCAATGCCATGCCCCGTATCGGGGTCGTGGCTCCAATGGAAACATCCCTGCGACGTTTCCGACAACCATTCCACGTGCCCCCAATCCGATATCGGCGCCATCGGCGTGTCGCGGTCGCGGAGGCATATGGCGCGCATACCCACCAGTCTACCCCCGCATGAGGCGGTGCCGGCGTGTGGGCGTCTACCGTTTCATGCCGTGACGTCCGTACGGGCGGACGCGTGGCCTGGACTCGACCATCGCCACGGGCATGCCCGCGAGCAATGCCACACCGGACACGAGCAGCGGGCGCGCGTCACGGCCGGTGGTCCTGGGCGCGTCCTCGGGATAGGGCGCGTCGTCCGGCATGCTCACGCGTTCGCCCGTGACGAGCAGCCGATACGTGTTCAGGAAGATCGGAGTGCAGGTGACCAGCGTCACCAGGTCGCGTCCCGGCTGGATGCGCACGTCGCGCAGATCGTCCGGATCGACCTTGCGGATGCGTTCGACCTTGTAGGCGAGGGTCTGGGCTGCGACCCTCACATAGAACACGTCACCCTTCCTCAATTCGGTGAGCCGGGTGAACAGGGCCTTGTCGGCCACTCCCGTATGTCCGGTGATCACACTGTGGGTGCTTTGCCCGCCGACGGGCAGGCTGGTGCCGTGAAGGTGTCCCGCACCGTTCTCCAACGCGTACGAGTCGGCCCCGTGGCGGACGGGCAGGTCCACGCCGATGGACGGGATCTCGATGGTCGCCATGATCCCGTCGCCGAAATCCAGCAGATTCTGGTACTCCTTGTCATCCTTGAACCCGAAATCGCCGTCGATGGTCCCGTCCTTGCCGGACGTCTCTCCGATGACATGCGGCGTGGCGGCGAGCCTCCGGTTGTACTCGCGGGCCTTGGCGACCATGCGCGCGTACTTCTCGGCGGAATGGTCGTCCTTCGCGGCCAGGGCGGACGATTCGGCCGCCCTGCGGGCCGCTCCGGCCTGTTCCACGCCAAGCCAAGCGAACGTGCCCACGCCCGTCAGGCAGAACACGACCGTGACGGCGATGAGCGCGCGGAACACGCGTCTCGCATGCCGTGCGCGTATGCGGCGCAGGCGCCGCATGCGACGTCCCTCCGAAGCACGTTCGCCCTCGATGATCCAATCCCAATCCATAACGTCCATACCTTTGCCACGATCCGTTCCACGAATATCGACGGTGATGGGCAACGGGAAGGGCCGGCGTCCGGACCATTCCGCCCACGTCCGAATGGAGTTGGTGGATGGCCGTCCGCCGGCCCTTCCGTCACCGGGTTCCGGTCATTCGTCGTCCGGCATGCCGTGTCCGTTCATGCGTCTGGTGAGCATGACGGTCGAGCCGATGCCGAACATGAGCAGCAGGACGCCGCCCGCGATGGCGATCGGCAGGCCGATACCGCCGGTCGGCACGAAGTTCTCGTGGTACGGCACCCAGATCGCGTACAGGGTGATGTCCTTGTCCTGCAGGGCGATCCGCGACCCGTCCGTGTACACGGTGCCCTGGTCGTTCGGCTGGGTGTTCCAATGCTTGAACAGGTACAGGCCGTCGTGTTTGAACGACTTGGACGTGTCACCGGGAATGGTCACATCCGAATACTGCCAGCCGGTCGTGTTCGGATGCGAACCGGTGCCGCCGTTCGCGTTGTAGATCACGTTGGCCTGCAACCGCTGCCAGTGCGCGTACACGGTGACGCTGCCGGTCAGCGGGGTGTTCCAGTCGTACAGGTTGGAGCCGTCCTGCGGTCCCGTGTACCAGCCGAGGAACCTGTAGCCGCGGATCTTCGTCGTGTCGCCCGCCCGCCAGCCGGACCCGTCCGCCGCGGCCGTGTTGTAGGGCACGGATACGGACGCCGGGGTGGACGGCATCTGGCCCGACCATGTGCTCGGCTTGTTCGTGTCGTAGGTGAGGACCGGGTTTCCAACCCACACCGCGTACACGGTCATGCCGCCCTCGACCATCGTGACCTGGGCCTGCGCCTGTGTCGCGTTCCGGTCCTGGTTCCAACCCAGCTGGGTGTGGCCCGGACGCGACAGCATGCTGGAATCCCAACAATCGTCGTCCTTCGCCATGGTCGCCAACGTGATCTTCTGGCCGGCCGGATAGTAGACCTGGCATCCGGACACCACGTCCGTGCTCGTGTCGATGGTCCTCACGGTCACGCTGCCGTCCTCATGCGTGGTGGTGCGCTGCACGAGGTCGGACACCTTGCCGGTTGACTTGGAGGACGCCGTCTGCGTCGTGTCCGGCGTCGTGTTCGACGGGACTTGGCCGGAAGCATCCGCCGCGTTCTTGTCATAGGTGAGCACCGCGGTGCGGGTGACAGGCGCGCCGAACGTCATGCGCGAACCGTCGGTGCGGCCGGCGGGATTGCTCAGATCATAGGAGAACGTGAACGTGCTTCCCGTCCATGTGGCCGCGAGGCGGTGACGGGACTGCTGCGGCGCGTTCAGATGAGCCTCGTCGCCCGCATCATGTCCGATGCCCGCGAAACCGTTCATACCGTACGTGCCGAGCTCCGCGTCGGAACGCTTGTACGCGCCATCGAAACCGGAAAGCAGCTGCACGCCCTCGAACTTCAGGTCGGATTGCGCGTCCCATCCGTCGAGGTCGTTGAACCCGGTCACGCCCTTGAACATGTCCGGGACCTTCTCGCCGGTGTCCGCGTACGTGAACTCGACCGTCCACGAGCATCCCACTCGTTTCGACGTGTCGACTCCGCCCATGGCCGCCTTGACCTTGGCAGGCAGGCTGGAATAGCCGGAACCGTAGGCCGTGTTGATCCAGAATCTTCCGTCGCCGACGATGTTCCCGTGCCCGTCGAACCGGTACAGTTCGCTGACGCTGCCGCCGTTCCAATCCTTCAACCGCATGGTCATGCTGATCTGGTGGGTCTTGCCGGACGGGTCGGTCCAGTCGCCCACGGACGGGATGGTCAATGAGGCGCCGATTCTCAACGGCCACATGCCTTGGGACGAGGGATCAGTGGACTTGTACCACGCGCCGTCCTCGAACTCGACCTGCGAGAGCCTTGTGTCGGTGGTGTTCAATATGAACTGACGGTAATCCGCGGGTATGTCGTTCATCTCAAGATCATGCACAGTCAGGCCGGAAGCGGTTTTGTCAGCCGCGAGTCTGACACTGCCCGTGGTCTTGGCTTTGGCGGGCTGGACGGTGTTCTCCTTGCCGTATTGACTGGATGGCACGCTGCCGGTCGCGTCCTGCGCGTTCTTGTCGTAGGAGAGCGGGTAGGCGAGCTTGAACTGCACGTCGTCAATCAGGTTGCCGGTAACACCATCGATGGAACCCAACGCCTTGAACGTGAACCTGCTGACAGGCTGGCCGGCGGGGATTTCCACCGAACCCTGGAACGTATCCCACGAGCCCAGCCAGCCGTCCGTGTTGGGAGCGTTCACCGTGGTGGACTTCTCGCCCACCTTGTTGCCCCGGTCGGAAGCGATGCGGGTCATCTCCACCGGCTGCTCGTGGCCGGGCGCTCCGACGAGGATCTGGATCTTCTCATTGGAGTTGATGGTGCCGTTCCGGTGCGCGTAGCGGAGTTTCACGGTGTACACGGTCGGCACGCTGTGCGCGGTGTCGATGTCCTGGTACAGGTACGTGTTGGCCTGCGATGCGGTAATCTCGGCGTACATGTTGTCGTTCGCCTTGGAGCGTTGGATCTCGACGATGCCGCCGCGCCCGTCGACCCTGGTGTCGGTCTGGTTGGACTTCCAGCCGAACCTGGCGGCGTCGAACCCGTTGAGGTGGACCCAGTGCTTGGATGCCTCGCCCTTGCCGTTGAGGCCGCCGCTGATCTCCACGTCGCCGTGCGCCGGGTCGACGTTGGCAAAGTTGTACTTCTCGCTCATCCTGGACTGGCCGACGATGTTCCGCCAATCATGGTCGAAATCACCGTTCATGATCTGCTTCGGCAAGCCGTTGGCGGCGTATTCCACCACATCATCATCCGCCACGAGCTTCACGCTGCCGGAGGTCTTCGACTTGGCCTGCTTGACGGTGTTCGCGGTCGTATCCGACGGAACCTGGCCTGAAGCGTCCGAAGAGTTCGCGTCATAGGTCAACTTGTAAGAGCGGGAGAACTCGATGTCGTCCACGAGATTGCCGATGTTGTTGCCGGGCAGGGTCTCATACTCTTTGAACCCTTCGAGGCTCTTGAACATGAATACCGTGTTCTTCTGTCCTTCGGGCACCTGGTAATAGCCTTCGTACGTCTCCCATTGTGCGCCATGATCGCGGGGATCGGTGTTGGATACCTTTGTGGTGATGGTCGTGGACTTCCCGCCCACCTTGTCGCCATGGCCGTTAGAGGTGACGCGGGTCATCTCCACAGGCGTCGCGTGGTCCGTGTCGGATCCCACGAGGACCTGCATCCTGTCGGCATGGGAGGATTGGCGGCTGGCGTGCTTGAGCCGGATCTTGTACAGCACGCCGCCGTTGCCGGTGGACACGTTCTGGTAGATGCTGGTGTTGTCCTGTTGGGCGACGATCTCCGCATACGTGTTCTTGGTGTTGCGGTCCTGCTGCAATTCGACCCTTGAACCGTTCTCGGTACTGGACCATGCGAACCTGGAAGAGTCGAAACCGGGGATCTGCCCGATCTTTCCGTACTTGGAAAGATCGGTGGCGGACATGTTGTACCAAAGCGTGCCGTCATCCGATTTGAGGAACGTGCGCAGATCGGCATAGCCTTCCTGCTCGTTCTTCTGAATGTCGGAGAACGAGGGGTAGGAGAAATCGCCATTAGCGAGGGAACCGTACCGGACGTTCTCGTCCGCGACGGTCTTCACGGTTCCCGTGGTCTTGGCTTTGGCCTGCTTGGTGGCCCCTTCCGTCGTGTCGGAGGGCACACTGCCGTTGGCGTCGGTCGCGTTCTTGTCGTAGGACAGCTTGTAGGCGCGGGCGAAGGTCACATCGTCGAGCAGGTTGCCTTTGGTGGGATCGAGGTAGTTGACGGCCTTGAATCCGAACCGTGTGGTGGTCTGCCCGTCAGGAATCACGTAGTAGCCCTCATAGGTCTCCCACTGGTCGGCATGATGCCAACGGTTCTCGTTCGTGACCCTCGTGCCGATGGTCGTGGACTTCTCGCCGACCTTGTCACCGGCCTTGCCGTTCGCGGTCACGCGGGTCATCTCGATGGGCGTGCCGTTGATGACGACCTGCATCTTATCCACGTTGTCCTTGCACAGGCTGGCGTGCTTCAACCGGATCTTATACAGGGTGCCGGGAATGGTCTTGAGATCCTGGTAGATGGTGCGGCCGGTCTCGGACGCGACCATCTCCGCGTAGGTGTTGCCATCCGTGCTGTCCTGTTGGAGTTCGACCGCGTTGGCACGGTCCTTCAGACCGCCTTGGTCCTGGCCGCCTTTCTGGTCGGTCCTCCAGGCGAACTTGGACGCGTCGAACCCGTCCCAGTCCACCCAGGCGGTACCGGTGTCCGAATCGGCGTGCCTTGTGTTGCGGATGTACTGTCCGTTGTTCGGATCGACGCTCGTATACGCGCTTGCCATGTCGTAACGGGCGTTGATGGTCTTCCAGCCGCCGTCGGGCAGGTATTCGAAGTCGCTGTTTATCAGGTGGTCCGACAGTTTCGACGTGTCGGAGGCGAGCCTGATTTTGCCGTTGGTCTTGGTCTTGGCCGTGAGCTTCACGACGCTTTTCGTGGTTCCGGCCGCGCCGGTCACGTCGACCGCGTTGGCGGTGCCGGCCAGGCCGGTGCCCAACGTGGACGCGGCGAGAAGACCGGCGAGAAGTCTTGCAAGGAATCCCATTTTCCCTCATCCTTTGTGATTCATATGTGAGTTCCGTATTTTTTGGAAGAGGGCCGGGATCGTGCGGCTGACAGGAGAAAAGGCCGCACGATCCCGGCTCCTGGATCCCCGGACCTTCGCTTTCGAGGCCGGGGACGATTCGGAAAAATCAGGCGATGGCCGGACCGTCGCCCAGGTTCTCGTGGCGGACTCGGTAGGCGGCGAAGCCGGACGCGGTGGCCACGAGGATGATTGCGAACGCGCCGACCAGCATGACGGCCATGGTGGTCGCGCCGGTCTGCGGCAGCTGGGTGATGTTGTCAATGTTCTTCACCACGGCGGTCGGGGTGGTGGTCTTGCCGTCCGCGTTGGTGACCTTGCCGGTGAGTCCCGGCTGGTCCTTGCCGGTGATGGTCACGTGGCCGTCGTCGGTGATCTTGAGGGTGAAGCTCGGCTTGACGAAGCTGAAGTAGCCGGTCGGCACCTGGGTTTCCTTCACGGTGTACGTGCCGGCGCCCAGGCGGGTGAAGTTGATGACGCCCTGCGCGTTCGTGGAGAATTCGGTCGCCTTGGACTCGTCCGTGCCGAACGTCCACTGGTTGGAGGCCGAATCCCACGTGTACCACTGGTTCAGGCTGTCGTTGTGGAGCTTGAACTTGGCGCCCTGGATGGTCTTGTTGCCGTCGGCCGCGCTGATCTTCTTCAGGTTCACGTCGTAGGTCGGGACCGGGGTCTCATCGGTGCCCGGCCCCGGGGTCGGCACGTTCGGCGGGATGACGGACGGTAGCCAGTTCGACGTGAGGATGATCTGGTTGATGGCCTTGTTGGCCTTGGACGCGTTGACGACCTTGCCCTGATAGGTCACGGTCACCTGCTTGCCCTGGTAGGTGTCCACGAGGCTTTGCAGGCTCGTGACCTTGAAGCCGGTGCCGTCGGTCTGGGTCTTGCCGGCCGCGGCGGTGATCTTGTCCTTGCCGATGGTGCCGAACTGGTCGGTCACGTCCGTGCCGGACGACGTGGCCGCGTGGAAGGAGCCGTCGATGTAGGTGATGCCGGTCATGTGGTCCTCGAGGGTGATGGTGTCCACGGCCAGCTTGTTCGGCACGGTGAACGTGGCCTTGAAGTCACGGGTCTCGCCGTTGGTCGCGGCCGCGGAATCCTTCCACGTGCCGTCCACGCTCTTGATCTTCTTGTCGATCTTGGTGACGTTGGTCTTGATCTGGGTGGAACCGAGGGTCTGGCCGTTGCTCATCCTGACGCTGCCGCCGATCGTGGTGGACACGAGGATCGGGATTCCCTGGGCGTCGACGACGAGATAATAGCCCTCCGGCAGGGTCAGGTTCAGACTGCCCGTGGCGGAGGTCTGGTTGGTCTTCACGGCCGCCACCTTGCTGGACGCGGCGGTGGACTGCAGGGTGCCGGCGACCTTGCGCAGCGTGTCCGAATCGGTCTTCAACCGCAGGAGCTGTTCGGCGGCGTTACGGCCTTCGGACGTGTTGTAGGTCACACCGTTCTTGTTCAACGCGGCCTTGACCCACGCGTCGGTCGTGGCGTCCGGGGATGAGGCGCTCACGCTCTTCACGTTCGCGCCGTCCTTGACGACGTCGTTGTATCCAGCGACCTTGTACACGGTGAAGCTGTGTCCGGCGAGGGTGCTGCCGTCGCCCGCGTTCAGGGTGAGCGTGCCGTCGGCCGCGAACGCCGAGCCCGGGACGCACAACGCGGCCAACGCGGCGGCGGTCGCGCACGCGGCTGAGATCTTCTTCATATCCATACTGGATGTCTCCTTTGATAGGGATTCTTCTGTTTTCTGCACGGACGGCTCACGCTGCCGTGGAAGTCCGATATCGTCGGCGTCCGCTTTCGGATCGCCGGCCGGTTGCCGGATCTCTCAACCATTCCCACGTGCACATGGCCGTATGAGCGCAGATATTCGAACGGGTGGCACCCCAATAAGATGGATGGGGGCGTGGGCCGTTCTTTCGGACGAGCCACGCCGGCCTTGTACGGCATCCACGGTCCGGGAAAGGAAAAGGGCGGGATGTTGGAGAATCCTCCAACATCCCGCCCGTGGCGTCACTCATGCCGTATGGCGGATCCGAACGGTCATCGGATCATTTGGCGGCATGCACGCCGTGCTTGACGGTCGAGGTCCTGCGACGTGCGCCCAAGAGGGTCACGCCGACACCGCCGAAGGCGATGAGGGACAGCAGGACGCCGCCGATGGCCATGCCGGTCTTGGCGAGATCCTCGCGGTAGCCGCTCCAGTCGTCCGTGTTGGATTCCACGGTGGTGTCCTCGCATAGGGTCTTGTCGCCGACCTTGACCTGCTTGAGGCCGGTCGTGTCGGACGCGTCGCCGTCGACCTTCGTGTCGGCGTCGGACTTCTCGTCGCCGGTCTGGTTGCCGTCGGTGGGCTGCTGGCCGCCGAACTGGTCGGTGACGGGGCATTCGACGAGCGGCGTGCCGGTGACCTTCACACGGTCGGTGTGCTTGCCGCCCTGCTCGACGCCCTTCAACGTGCCGGTGATGATGGTGGACTCGCCGGGCTTGAGCACGAGGGTGTCCCAATCGTCCGGATACTTCAGGTCCGTGACGTCGCCTTCGCCGGCGATGGTCCTGTCGACCATCTTGAGGTCCTTGGCGAGATACCAGGCGCCCTCACCGGTCGAGGAGTCCGTCTTGGACGTGTTGGTGATCTTGAACGCGATCCGCTGGCTGTCTCCGGCCATCTTCAACGCGTCCTTGACGTCGTCGCGGTCGCCGGCCTGTTCGCCGGAGGCCACGTCGTACTTCTCGATGTGGATCGACGGGGTCATGTCCGGGGTACGGGTCCACACGATGTTGGACTGGAACTCCTTGTCGTTGAAGATCTCGGTGAACTGGTTCTCGACGCGTTCGGACACCTTCAGGCGCTTGCACTGGATGTACGCGCGCCAGCCGGCCTCATGCGTATTGTCCGCGGACACGAGCGTGCGGTACGCCTCGGTCGCCTCGATGGCGACCTGGCCGTTGGCGTCGGCCGTGGCGGTGAACAGTTCGCCGCCGAGCTTCGAGCTGTCGAAGCCGTTGCCGGCGAGCCTGTCGCCCTTGGCGGCGAGCACCTTGCCGTCCCTGTACAGGTCGCGGGTCGCGTACACGGCCCACTGGCCCGTGTACTGGTCGAACTCGGTGTTCAGCGGATCCACGATCTTCCACTGGTCGACCTGCGGGTAGGCGCGGTCGGCCGGGATGACGGAGCTGTCGAGCTGGTAGAGGAAGGTGCGGTCCTTGTACACGCTTCTGCCGTCGATGCTTTCGCCGCCGACCTTGACGGTCACGTCCTTGGCCGGGTTGACGGGCTTGAGCGGGTTGGACACCTCATTGGTCTCCACGGTCGTGTCGTTGGTGACCTGGATGGCCTTGTTCCTGACCGTGTACCCATCCTTGACCTTGACGACCTTGTACGGCATGACGACCTGGTAGGTCTGGCCGAGGAGGTTCTGGTCGATGGCCGGATCGTTGAGCGGATCATGCTTGCCGTTGGCCGAATACTTGGCGAGGTCCTTCGGCTGGGGGTCGCCCTTGACGGTGACGCCCTTCTTCGGGATCCACGTGTCCACGGTCTTCGCGTACACGTATGCGACGCCGTCCTTGACCTGGATGTTGAACTTTCCGGTCACGTCCTTGCCGGACTGGTCGAGCACCTCGATCTTGGATTCGTCGATGGCGACGTACTCGTCATCGAAATCGTCGGTGATGCCGGCCTTCCACACGCGGTACGCGTTGTCGGTCTGCTTCAGGTCGAGGGTGACCAGATAGTTGCCGGTATCGCCCAGCAGCATGGTCTTCCCGTCGATGCTGACGGTCGGATCGCCCTGCTCCTTGGACTGGTTGTCCTTCTTGGAGGGGTTGTGGACCGGCGGCAGGTTGTCGACGATGTTCGACGGGGTGATCATGTTGTTCAGCGTGAGCGCCCACTGGTTGGCCACTTTGCGGTCGACGGGAGCGTTCTTCGCGACGGTGCCTTCGAAACGGACCTGCACCTGCGGGTTCGTGCCGGCCTTCCAATGTTCGGCCACGTACTTGTTCGAGTACGTGATGGTGAACTTGTGCGCCGCGGCGTCCCATGCGACCATGTAGTCGCCTTCGACACCCATCTGCGGGTCGCTGGTGGTCAGCTGTCCGCCGGTGGCGAGGTCGGTGACCTCAAGGGTCTGCGGATCGGGTTCGAGATACCGGTCGTACACGTCGGTGTCCTGGATGGACACGATCCGGTATCCGAGGTCGGCGGGCAATTTCGGCTGCGTGGTGAGACGGTATTCGACCTTCTGGCCCGGATACACGACCTTGTCGTCGGCGTCGTTGTTCGCGCCGCCCTGGCTGCCTTCGGCGATGACCTTCTTCTTGACCGGCGGGACGTAGCCGCAGATGTGCGGTTCATTGGCCGGCTGGGACTCGTTGTTGACCTTCTCGGAACCCGAGTTGGTCAGCTTGGAGCCGTCGGGATTCTCGCAGAACGTGAGCTCGTCGCCCGCGGCCTTCCTGAAGTCCTTGCGGACCTGGGCCGCGCCCTTGCCGTTGGCGAAGTTCACCACGCCAGGCAGGAGCAGGCTGATCTGCTTCGGATTCTTCAATCCGGCCTGCGCGGCACGGTACTCCGGCTTCGCGGTCGCGGTGACCTTGGTGCCCTGGACGGTGATGTCGAACCGGTCGGTCACATCCCTGCCCTTGTTCGCGATGTCCGCGACGGAGGATGCCGCGTCGGTCGTGGCGTCGGCCTCGTACACGCGGATCTTCGACTTGTCGGACGTGAGATCCCAGATGTAGTCGGCCTTGGCGTAATCGTCGGTCAGCTTGATGTCGGTGACCTTGACGAGATCGGACGCGATGACGCCGTTGACCACGGACGCGACCTGGTCGCCGTCGAGGAACTTCTGGGTGTCCGCTCCGGTCTTGTTCGTCTCGTCCGGATCGACCACGGCCTGCCAGGTGCCGTCATCGCCGAGCTTGATCCAGCTCTTGTCCGGGTTCGGGCTCCACTCCCTGACGGGCGGCTCGTTGCCAGGCACGGTCTGCTGGTTCCATTTCTCCCAATCGCCGTTGGTGAGCTGGACCTTCTGGCCGGCCTTGAGCACGCCCTTGGTGAACGCGCCCTTGATGGTCATGCGCACCTTGCGGTCCGCCGCCTGGTTGTAGGTCGTGTCGAGCAGCGACTGTTTCGCGGTGATCCACACCCTGCCATCCTGCTTGTGCACGTCGAACAGGCTGTTCGCGTCCTTGCCGTCGATGGTGACGGTCACCGACGCGGAATCCAGGTCGATGTTCCTCGCGCTCTTGGAGAAATCATCGCCCAATCCGTAGGAGCTCATCTTCCTGGCGAGGTTCTTCGGCAGCAGGCCGTTGACGGTCACGCCGAAATCATCCTGCTGGACGAACGTGTGCGTGTCCGCGTTGACCTTGTTGCTCCACGCCGTGTCCTCGGCCGTGGCGGCCTGGCCCTGGTCGGCGCTCCACACCTTGTCGGGCTTCGGGTTGCGCACGTAGACCGGCGGCTCGTTGGTCGGCTGGGATTCGTTGTTCCACTTCTCGGAGGCCTTGTTGGTCAGCTTCCTCTGGTCGGCCGCGGCCTGCGCGTTCGGCGTCTGCTTCACGTATCCGCCGATGTACAGTTTGACCTTGCGGTCCTTGGTGCCGAACGCGGTCTTCGTGAGGAACGACTGCTTCGCGGTCGCGGTGGTCGTGTGCTTCGCGGTGTCGACCGTGATGTCGAACTGGTCGGTCACGTCCGCACCATCCACGTACACCCTGACCTGGTCCTTGTGGTTCCAGTCGATCCACTGGGCCGAAGCGGTCCAATCATCGGTGATCGCGTAGGAGGTGAACGGGTTGAGCAGGTGCGCGGGGATACGGCCGTTGACCACGGCGCCGATCGCGTCGCCGGTCACGAACGTGCGGTTGTCGCTGCTCTTGTCGTTCGTATGCTGCGGATCCTCGGCCGTCAGGGCGCCGTTGGAGTCCAACACCCACACCTTGTCGGGCTTCGGGGTGACCTTGCCGACCTGTTCGCTGTTGCCGGTCTGGCAGTGGTTCTTGTCCGCATTGCCGTATTCGTCGCCGGTCCAGCAGGCCTGGCTGTCGTCCGGGATGGTGTAGTCCGTGCCGGTCGGGGTCGCGGACTGGGGCACGTTCAACGTGTATTGTCCGGAGACCGGGTTCAGCACGTGCGCCTTGACGACGCGTTTGCCCGCATGGGAATCGTCCACCGTGATGTCGGCCTTGACGGTGTTGCCGTCCTGGTCGGTCACGGTGATCTTCGAATAGTCGTCCTTGTCGGTGCCGCCGATCAGGACCTTCTGGCCGGTCACGTCGATCGTGTCGTACAGCCAGAAATGCTCGGACGCGTTCGACTGGGCGGTGATATGCGCCGTATACAGGCTGCCGGAAGCGATCTGCTGGGCCTCGGCGGTGACCTGCTGGCCCGCCATGTTGGTGAGCTTCTTCGACGGCGGCGGCGAGACCGGCTTCCAGGATTCCTTCGCGTCCTGAGCGCCCATATGGCTGGCCGCGGCCTTCATATGGCCCTGCTTGCCGACGGTCACGTCGTAATAGTAGAAGCCGGCCGGCCAGACCTTCCAGGTCCTGTCGACGTCCCTGAAACCGAACGAGACGCTTTTGGTCGTGTTGTTGTCCTGCGTGAACCGCTTGGACGCGGTGCGGGTCGTGCCGTCCAGACCGGTCCAATGCAGCGTGACGGTGCCCGTCACGTCCTCGCTGATCGGACTGTTGCCACGGCTGGTGGTGATCGCGTCGGAAACGTCGCCGGTCGCGCCGGCCTGGGTGAACGTGCCGCCGGCCTGCGTGCTGACGGTCAGATCGTAGTCGACCGGCGGTTCGTCCTGGTCGAGGACGATGGCGACGACGGCGCGTGGGGCCTTGCTCATCTCACGCGCGGCAAGAGAATCAATATTGGTCTTGCCATCAGAAAAATTATCAGTGGTCTTATATCCGACACCCTGATAGTAATAAGTGGTGCCGGAAATGCCGGACGCCTTATAGGCGCTAGCCCACTTGGCGGCGTTGAAGGTGCCGTTGGCGCCCGTGTACCAGTCGCCGTTCGCGCCGGGCGTGTGCACGAAGCCCACGGACACGAGGCGGCAGGTCGGATTCTGGTTGCCCGAAGCCTTCGAACGGGCCACGCATTCGGCGTTCGCGTCGTTCACGGCCTCGTCGATGGCGCTGTTGGACTCGCTGCCGTCCATCGACCGTACGCCAGCGGACGCCATCGCGGATTTCACATTCTCGCGGGTCGGGGAGCCGAAGGAGTCCTTGTACACCCATGTGATCTTGCCGGTGCCGCCGGCGGAGCCGTCGCCCGTGCCCGTGCCGTCACCGGAGCCGCCGCCACCGTCGGCGGCGAACGCGCCGACGACCGGGGACGCCAGCGTGGCCGCGGCGACCAGGCCGGCTATCGTGGCCTTGCCCCATTTCTTGTTCTTGTTGGAACCCAATGTTCCGTCTCCTTTCAGAGATTCTGCCTGCAGAACGTCCCGCCGTGCGGGCGGGACGGGACGGCGGGAACGCACGTTCCCTGCGCGGTTCCCCTCACGGGGACCGGCCCATCCAATCCGTTCCACGCGCGCACGCCTCGATAAGGGGCAATATTGGTTCGGGGTGGTATGCCGTGCGGACGAAAACGGCCCCGTCCATTGTTGGACGGGGCCTGCGGAAAGGACAAGGGGGAAATGAATCATCCGATAGGACAGAAACCTCCGGAAGCGCAAGAAGGATTAGTCGTGTGCTGATTAAAGAACGGATCTTGCATAATGTCATAATCATCTGGACTATTGGACGACGTGGAGCCTCCCTGGGAGCCGCCTGAATACGATCCGCCGGAATAGGACTGTCCACCGGCGGAACCGGACCAGCCGCCGGACGAATACGAGCGTTGCGCCTGCGCCTGCTGTTGGGCCTGCTGTGCGGCGGCCGCCTGGGCCGCGGCCTCCTGTTCGGCCTGCGCCTTCGCGACGGCATCGGCGTCGGCCTTCTCCTTCGCCGTCTTCGAATCGTTGACCACCTTGACGGCCTTGGCGATTGCGTCGGCGTCGCGTTTTTTGATGGCGTCCAGTAGACTTGCGCGGGTCTTGTCGTCCTGGACCTTGCCTTCCGTCGCCTTGTACAGTCCGTCCGCGTCGGCCACCGTCTTGTCCAGCTTCGACGACTCGACCGCCTTCACGGCCGACTCCAACGCCTTCGCAGCCGCCTTCACGCCCTTGGCCGTCTTGTCCGCCTTGGCGGCGGCCGCGTCCAGACCGGCCTTGCCGGACGCATCGCACTTGACCATGGCGGGCGTTTCCGCCCCAACGGCCCGTTTGAGCGCGTCAAGGGTCTTCGCGTCCTTCACGCCTGTCGCATCCGTCTTCAACGCGGCCGTCGTAGCATCCGCGCCGAGCAGCGCCTTATACGACTTCACCGTCTTACCCAGGTCCGTGACGGCCGACTGGCACGCCTGGCGCGCCACCGACACCCGATGGTTCTCGTACGCCCTGTATCCGCACACGCCACCCGCGACCAGCGCGACGGCCGCGACGGCGGCCACGCCGATGACGACCGGCCTGCGGTTCTTCCTTCCGGCCGGAACGGTCCCGTCCACGGGCGTGGACTGCGGGATGGTGTCCGGCGTCATGCTGTCTTTCTCGTCCATGACGACTCCTTCTCGACTACGTATGTGATTCATATTACCCACATAACCCCTTGTCGATATCGCACAGGGAAGAGGCTACAGGCTCCTGCCATGCGAGCGAACGAGCAGATACGTCCAGATGGCGAGATTCAGGATTTGGACCAGCAGGAGGATCACTTCCACGCCGGATGCCATGCCGGTCCATCCGTCCCGTGCATGCATGAGCCCGTGACCCAGTCCGTACGAGTAGGCGAACACGCCTATCCAGCCGGCCAGACGACAGTACAGGTCGGTACGACGTCGCGCTTCCGACCATTCACGGTCGGACCGTTTCGGAATCAGATATGGTCCGGTCAACCGCACGCATGCGATGAGGTTCAGAACGCATACGATGCTTTTCAACAGGTCCGCCCAGCTCATTGCCCGTCATCCTCTCCCAGTCCGGAACCTTCAGGCGACTTTTCAGGATACGCTTTCGATGGTCCGGTTATCCGTTCCACGTTCCTTGACCATTGATATCGAGACGGACGCGTCACATTCCCGGACCGTCGAAACACGTCGGAACAGAAGATGAGGGTAAGACGGAGGGATCGGGATCAGGAAGAGGCTCGGGGACGGATGCTTCCGGACTGGACGGGACACCCACAGTTGGATGCAGGTCGCGCCATGCCTCCATGAACGCGTGCTCGTACCGATAGTCGCAGACCCTGCGATGGTATTCGTGGAAACCATCAGGCACGACGGTGAGACCATGCGACATGGACGGTATGGAGCCAAGCAGATCATGGAAGGAACGTGGATCGTATCTTTCCATGAAGCGATCCAACGCCTTGGTGCATTCCTCGTCCTGTCCTGATGCGAGGTATTTCAATGGGGCGATGGGTTTTCCCCTATCCGTCACGTAGCAGGAGCGGACGTCCAACGCGTCCTGGCGAATGAGATCCGGGTTGGCGAGACGGCGTTCGATTCCCGAGTCGGTTCTTTTGTTGTTGAACGAGTCGCCATTGTCGTAGACCGGCGCGAGGGAGAACTCCCCGCGTGGATTCCTGAGCACGCCCCAATTCGTGTTGTTCCGGTCTATGTTGCGGATGAACGCGTCCACCACGAACATGTCCCAGAACCGGTCGGACACTCCATCGATCGAGCGAAGAACCGGGATGCGGTGAATCGCCGACCGTACGTCGGCGAGCACCACTCCGGAACCGGTGGACGCGTCCTCGGTGAATCCTGGCTCGTCATCGGAAAGCGAGTTCTTCAGATCATGGAAATTGACAAGTCTGGAATCCGGGAAGGTGAAGTCCCTGCAGGCGCAGACGATACGCCCATCACGGATTCCCAGCACCGTTTCATGAACCGGTATGCCAAGAGCGGCATACACGTGGGATCCCAGCCATTCGGACACCGGCGCGGTCGTATACGAAGGAACGCTGCCCTGAAGGTTCCTGGTCGTTCCGGGGAATTTCACCAACCAGTCGCCGGCCCTCCAGACGAGTCCGATCTTCCGTCCGGCGTTCCCGCCGTAGAACTGTCCGGAAGTCTCGCATGATTCAAAATCTTGGATGTCGATCATGATGCCCATTCTAATGGAGCCGCCCCATGACCGGCATATCCGCCCGCATTGGCCAGCCACGTCCCTTGTCTCATAGTCCGGCGTTTTCTCGTACCTGATTCATCAGGTCCTCCAACGTGTCCGCCAAGGCCGACACGCGTCGATGGTCCGCATCGTCGGCCCCGTCGAACGGTTCCGCCTGTTCGACCGTGTCCGCGAGCCTGGACCGCAGGTACGGGACGGACAGTTCCATGCCGGCCGTCCGGTCGAGCAGGTCCCTCGCGGCACGCAGGTCGCTGGATAGTCGCGTCATGTCGTCACGCCGTGACTTCTCGGATCGGGTCTTGTCGTACTCCTTCCGGAACGCGGCCACCCGTTTGGACTGTTCCACGTATGCGGACGCCTGTTTCCTCGCCTTCGCCGTGTTCGATTCGAGTTGCCTGTTCCTCAGAGTCGCGTCGCATTGGATGGATGGAGCGCGTCTTATGGTCCGTAACGATTCGTATCGTCCGGCCCTTTTCCCATCCAGAACGGACCCGTCGATGTTGAGGTCCACGGCCACGAGTCCTTCCAACCGTTCACGATTCCGGTTCATGGACGCCACCGCGTCCGAACATTCCGAGACGAGCTGGTCGTGGCGCACGCTCAACCGTGATTCCGTGATGACCATGCCGATGCCCGCGACCGCGATGACGAGCGTGCATGCGGTGAGGACGGCCACGCCCTTCCTTGACATGCGCGACGGGTTGGCATGAGGCGTCTCGCTGCCGTCATCCCAGCCGATATCGTCCGGATCGTCGTCACGTGGCGTGGAGAACGGATTCCAATCCGGGTCCACTCCATGCGACCGTATGCCGTCGTAACCGTCGTCGTCAATCATGGGAAACCTCCTGAAGAAAAATGAGAAGGCCGCCCGCCGGACCTCCCGTCGAGAAGATAGACAAAAAGAAACGGGACAGAAAACGGTCCGGCGGACGGCTCCCGTCGAATGTCGGATGGGAAGGGGTAGAACCCATCCGGACGGGATCGCTCACCAGCCTTGAAGCGTAGGCCGGACGGGAACGCCGGACGCTCCCTCAAGGGGAGGAGGGAGAAGCCCGGACGTTTCCGTCAACCATCCCACATGACGGCCGACCGATAACAGCCGATACGGGTTTCTAATCCAACACGTCGGCGGCCATGGCCGACAAACGATGGTTCTCATGCCAATCAGGCATGTTCAATATGCGGCTGAACCATACCGGATCCGTGTGAACGACAAGATCGGAACCTAACGGTTTTCCCTCGACGTTGACACCCAATAAAAACGTTTCCGTCAAGCGATCGTTCACGACCCGCGCCTTTCTGGCCCCCAGAACGAAGCCGACGTCAACGAAACGCGAGGTCTTGATCCGTAGGTACGAATCGGAGAATCCCGAAGGCTCCAAGAATATTCCGTCCGCGGCGGCCAAACGGGAAGCGAGCGGCGAGTTCTTCGACACGCATTGCCCATACAGGGTTTCCTGGGGGAGACCGAAGAACAACATCTGAGGCAGATTATGGTATGTGGAGCCGTAGTTCAACCATCCCTTGTCATTCCGCCAGACAGTAAGCGCATGTCGCAGACTCTTGATTCCGAGAAGAAGCCCGGAGCTTTCCCTCCACGCGTATTCCACCCGGTCGAACCGGTCCCTCATGATCCGGTACAAGGCCTGGCCGGTCGGATTGGAAGGCTTGCGTTTCCTGTCCGTTCTCCAATATCCGGGATCGGAGAACGGACAGGACAGGTAAGCGTCCTCGTCATATACGGCCACGCCCGGCACGTCATGTCCGATATGCCGCCCATATGGGCGATGGGGAAGGGAATCCTGCTGGCGTCGCAGCAGGCCGATCAGCTGAATCGGATTGTCGCATTCGGGACAGACCGCGTAGAAGGATTTCACGCCACCACTATCGACGACATACGGTTTTCTCTCCCTGGTCGCGAGATAGAAGTTCTCTTCATTGATCATGAGCGCCTTGCCTTCACCCACATGAGTCTTGAATACGTCCATGGGAACCTCCGACAGGTAAACCGATATCGGTCTTCATTGTATGGAGTGTTCCATTGAATTTCCATCAGTATCTGTTCGATACCCGTACCCACCATTCCGGTGGGAGGGGTGGCACCGCTCCCTCATGTTCGGCGAACGCGAGCATGGAAAGCACCGTGGTCAGTCCCATGCCGAACTCGCGGCCGCCCTGCTTCAGAAGGAACACGTAATCCTCCGTGCAGTCGTCGCAGTCCATATGGTCGATGATCTCCTTGCGCGCCAGACGCGCCCGCTCCACCTTGTCGATATCCTCCGCCATGATCCAACTCCTTGTCTTTTAGGAATCACTCCGCTTTTCCACGCGCGTCACCAAGGATTGACGGCAATAAGGCACAGCTTCCGAAACATTCCACTCCATCCACACCAACCATCCTGCCGCCGCATGGAATCGGATATCCAATGGCAAGACGACGGCCTGCGATAGGAAAACAGCGTAATCGCAGCCAAACAATCGTGGTACAATTAATTCCATGATTATCTTCGACCCCAAATCGGCCTACAAGCATTTCGATGAGGACCGACTTGACGAGGACGGGATACGCAAGGCTATGGCGCATCCGGAATGGATCGCGCTCATCGACCCGGCCGACCCGACCATCCCGCCCGGAACGTCCGGCAACATGGTGGCTCTCGTCATATGCCTACGCCATCCCGGCGCGTTGGACGACGACCTGATAGAAGTGCTGGCTCGGCCGCAGGGACGTGACATGCTCGTGTTCCACGTCGAGCATCTGACCGACAAATGGCGTACCTACTGGATGGAATGGAGACAAGGGAAATGACCGACATCTACGAACGACTGGCGGACGAGAACGAGCCCGCCCCCGCGACGGCTCCGATCGCGCAGCTCACGGGCGATCAGGCATCGGAGCTGATGGCCTCGCTCATGGCCGAGGATTCCGACGCCACCGCGATTCTCGCCGCAATGGCCGGACCAGGCCGGCCGACGGCCAACGAGAAACGGGAGAAGAGCGTGCAGGAACGCTTCCGTGTCCCGGTCTCATGGAGTTCCTATATAGAGCATGCGGCGATACGTGATGGTTTCAACAACAAAAGCAAGTATCTGAAGGCCCTCATCATCCAGGATGCCCGCGCGCATCATGAAGAGCACCGCTTGCGGGCCGTGTGACGGAACCGATACGGGAAAGGGAACGGTTCGTGACGATTCCAAGTCGCGGACCGTTCCCTTTCCCATTCCTGTTTTACTCTTCAACCATGGAAAGCTATCCCAGCACGTCGGCGGCCATGGCCGACAGACGATGGTTCTCATGCCAATCAGGCATGTTCAATATGCGGCTGAACCATTCCGGATCCGTACGAACCTGGATGAAACCGCCGATCTGACGTCCCTCATGCAACAGGCATAGCGGGAAGTATTCGACCATGTGCTCGCCGTCCTTCCGTTTGGATGGAGGGCCGAGCGTGAACGTGACGTTGGTGAAACGCGTGGTGGAGACGCGAACGTATTCCTCGGAAAAATCCACGGGTTCCAGTCTGATGTCGTCGAGAGTGGAAAGAGCCGCAGCGACCGGACCATCCTTGGACACGCATTGGCCGTACAGGTCCTGTTCCGGCGATCCCATGAACAACATCTGCGGAAGGTTGCAGTAGGTGGAATCGTAATTCAGCCATGCCTTGTCGTTCCGCCAAAGGGTCAACGCCCTGCGCAGTCTCTTGATGCCAAGGCGTATTCCCGAAGCGCGTCTCCACGCGTATTCCACCCGGTCGAAACGGTCCCTCATGATCCGGTACAGGGCCAATGCCGTGGGATTGGACGGGGGACGACGCGAACCGGGGTCACGATGATATCCCGGATTCGAATACGAGCATTCCAGATACGCCGTCTCGTCATATACGGCCACTCCAGGCACGTCATGCCCGACGTGTTTTCCATACGGGCGTCGATGACCGGCATCCAGTTCGCGACGGTTCAACCCGATCAATTGGATTGGATTGTCACATTCGGGACAGACCGCGTAGAACGTCCTATGCCCATCCCGTTCGACCACATACGGTTCCATGCCTTTGGTCTCCATGAAATAATTCTCCCTGCTGATGGCGATGGCCCTGCCCTCGCCGACATGGATCTTGAACACATCCATACGACACCTCCGATGGAACCGATATTGGTTCCAATCGTAGCGCCGTACGATATCGAGGAAATGGTTCTGACACCGTTAGTATCTCCTGGATACCTTCAGCCACCAGTCCGCCGGCAGCTCGGGCACCGCGCCTTCATGTTCGGCGAACGCGAGCATGGAAAGCACCGTGGTCAATCCCATGCCGAACTCGCAGCCGTCCTGCTTCAGAAGGAACACGTAATCCTCCGTGCAGTCGTCGCAGTCCATATGGTCGATGATCTCCTTGCGCGCCAGACGCGCCCGCTCCACCTTGTCGATATCCTCCGCCATGTTTCTTTCCTTAATCTTTTTCCCGAGGTCTCTTCTCCCACGTATGCCGGTACGGACTAACGGCGATAGATGCGCGGACGCGAAGACCGTTGACACGGGTCAGCGGATAAACGCGCCAGGACGATTCTCAGTGTTCATGTCGTTCCTCCTCGCAACCATCCGGCCCATACAGCCAGACACGATGATTCTGCACGCGGAGCACGCCGTTGTTCTTACGCCGGCCGGTGTCGTAGCAGCAGGAGTACAATCCGTCGAACGGCGGGACCCCTCCGGCCGCGGTACCGAACCAGTCGACCTCCAGATTCGATACGCCGTAATGGTCCTCCACCATGGACGTCAACGAGGCCGACGCGGTCTTGGGCTCATCCATCATCCAGCCGAGCCTTCGCAGCAGGGAGGGCAGTGAATCGTGCAGGACGGCGACGATGAACATGGTCAAAAGCAGCCAGAACCATCCGTTGGACGGCGAGACCACGTTCATCCGCTGCGGGTCCGGGGAGAAGAAGAACAGCGCCAGCGGGTTCGGCAGCATGCCCATGACGACCAGCGAGAACCATACGACGGGGAGAAGGATCGGGATGACCTTCGTCAGCCGGCATACAAGCCCGCGCCCCATCACGGTTTTGAAGAACCATGGGCGCCGGTCCGGGATCGATTTCGGCGCGCGGGCCTTCCTTCTTTCGTCGAGGTCGAATCCGCCTGCATTGTCGACGGCCTGTTCCACAGCCTCGCTCTTCTCTACTGACCGCTGGGATGCCTCTGGACCGGAAGGCAGGGTATCGGCCTCGGACTTCGCTTTCCGCGCTTTGGCTAGCCATGCCTCTATGAGGCTCGCCACAATGACGAAAAGCACAATAGTGCAAAGCGCCAGGATCATCATGGGTTTGGCATCCGAAATGGTTGATACGATCGAATCCTCAAGATTCATGTTTTTTACTTTCCTTCCCGACTGTGTCCTTTTTCGACGAATCCACATGACTGGCATCCGTTATCGCGGAACGCGGGTGACGGGGAAGCGTGGTAGATAAGCCGTCCAAGCCCGATTCAAGGTCATTCCTCGAATCGGAAGACGGGCCATGTCACTGCGCATGGAATGCCTGGCATCCACGTCCTGTCGGAGGTGGGGGTTCGGCGCCTTGAGGTTCCCAGAGCTCAGGTAGAGAAGCCCGAGAACGGCCGAGAGCGAGAACAATGCGACCGCGGGCATCAGGCCCCGGTCCTCCAATATTGCGAACAATCCGTCGATCGATGTCATCGACGGCCTCCCACCATTATGACGATTGCGCCCATGAGCCACAGTGCGAAGATGTAGACAAGCATCTGGCCGTCGCCATCGAGCCCCGCCCACATGGCCTCCAGTGCGTGTTCCAGGTCGGTGGCGCGTGCGAGCATCCACGACCGTAATTCGGGGATGCCGCAGAGAAGCCCCCATGCGATCATGAGCACGCCGAACGCAATGGACGACGGACGTTTCCCGGCCAGCTTTCCCACGATCAGGAGGATTCCCGCCATCACGAACAGCAGTCCCATGCAGAGAATGATGAAGTTCAACGTCTCCACGGTCATATCCTTCATTTCATTCGTCCTCCGCACATATCCGTCCCATCAGCAGGATCGAGAGCCTCAGCAGTTCCCTCTGCCTTCCCATGTCAGAACCTCCTCCTGCTCGGCTTCTTCCAGATCTCCTTGTATTCCGCCTCGCCCAGGAGCCGGTAGCTGAAGTCGGACCGGTGTGAGCCGCCTGTTATCTCATAGACGCGCAGCCCGCCCTCCCCGTCGGCCTCCACCGCGCCGGGAACGATGTCGCCGTTGGCGCGCTCGAACCTGCATAGGTTCAGATCCCCGTTGTCCCAATAGCCGGGTGCCGAATAAACCCCCATTCCGGTGACGTTGCGGACTGCAATGTTCAGCATCGTCGCCTTGCGGGCGTCATTCGCCTGCTCGACGTAATAGCCCTTCCTCATGCGTCGGAAGACCAGACATATGATCATCAAGAACACCGCAAGCACATCCAGTAGTACCAGCGGTCGGAATGCCGGATTCGACAGCAGCTCATTCACCGATGTGTTCATTTTTCTTTTCTCCGTTCCCCGCAGCCCCCGGCCGCGGTCCTCCAGCTAGTTCACGGGCCGGCGGGCCGTTATCGCCGGGCGCGGGCCGGCGGCGGACGCGGCCAGCGGACGGTCCAGTCCCCGTCCGGCGCCCTTCCGGGAATGGGACGCCGCGCCGGCGGGACGCGCCCTGGATGCGGGGTGCGCGCATCCGACGGGACGGGCGTCATGGACAGGAAGGCCAGCAGGTCTAGCGGACGCAGAAGCGCCCGCATCCATCGATCGTCCATGTCAACCGTCCCGATCAGATGCCGAGGGGAAGGATGGTCGTCAACGCGGCACGCTGCTGGCCCTTCATCGGGTTGAGTTTCATATGCCAGTTCTTGGCCTTGTTCTGCATGTCGCGGTCGAACACGTCGAGTTCGGGCAGACTGGACGCGAACAGGGTGATGAATCCCTGGTGGTCGGTGTCCGGCCAGTTGGCCTCCTGCTCCAATTCGCGCAGCCGCTGTTCCTTCTCCTCGCGGCGTTCGTCACGGCTTTTCTCACGCTGGTCCTGGAGTTTGGCGCGTTGGCGCATACTGCTCTTGCGGTTGCGCAGTTCCGCTTCGGACTGTTCCATCGTCAATGGACGCCAGATATGGCAGAACGCCATCATGCGCCGGTCGGTGACCAGGTCGCGTATCCATCCGGCCTGCACGTCGAAGTCGGGCCACTGGTAGATCCAGAACGAGCGTGCCACGGCCGAGTCCAAGGTGATGTAGTCGTGTTCCTTGGCTTCCTCCACCCAGGTGACGGTCGGATCGTCCCTGTTGACCGGTGGACGGTCGTTCGCGTGTTCCGGGTCCGCGATGGTGCGGATCAGATACCGCAGGTCGTCCACTGAACACCAGTGGATGGTGTTCCTGCGGGCCCCGCAGTCAAGCAACGCCGGTGCGACGGTCATGCGGATCAGGTCGCCCATGGCGATGCCGACCGCGGCCCGTTCCGTCCGGTCCTGCCTGACGACGTGCGGCAGACGGTCCGCGTTCACGGACACGCTGATGTAGTTCGAGTTCTGCAATGGGGTGAGGATGTCGGGCAGGTGCCACAGGTTCGCCAGATCCTCACGCGCCCATTGCGGCGTCCGATCGTCCTTGAGGTATTCGGGTTCCGGGGGAGTGTGGCCGGGAAGCACGAAGCTTGTCTCCTTCAATTCGATGAAACCGTCCGTTTCGGACAGTTCCTTGAGCATCGTGTTCAACGCCATCGCACGGCCGGCTTTCTGCCGGTCGGAGGAAAGAACCCATTCCTCCACGTTCGCGGTCAATACGGCAGTGGCCTGCCGTTTGTCCGGATCCCACAGGTAGCAGGCTCCCTGGAACGGGGTGCCCACGACCTCCACGCCGTCGCCTTCGATGGTCTGGGCACGGTCCTCGACGTGCCCGTACAATCCCAGTACGCCCAACGGGCGGCCGGACGCGAGCGGCGAGTACGCCCAACGGTTCGTGCCGTCCTTCAGCCGGCCACGCCAATGCGTCCAGATCCATGTCCATGACACGAGGCTCAATCCCTGGATTCGTGGGATGCCGTATGCGAGGACGAGCGCGCCCAATATCATGATCGGCACGTTCAAGCCCATGGCCGCTCCGGCCACGAGGATGGCGAGGCCGATGACGCAGACGATCAGCTGGGCCTTGTCGAGGCCGAGGACCACGCGTGTGGCGGACAGTCGGCTGAACGACGCGGCGGGGACCCTGCTCCGGCCGGCATTGGATTCGTTATCGGACATGGAAACCTCCATCGGATTATCGGTTGTCGGAAAAACAATGGAGGGAACCCGCCTGGGGTCGGGCCCAGGATGGCGGGTTCCCTCCGGTATTACGGCCACACGGCCGCGTGTCGATAACGGATGGCGTCAGCCGACGGTCGGACCGGACGGGGAGCCGTTGACGCCCTGGTACGGGTTCGAACCGCCGGACGAGCCGCCCATGCCGCCGTTTCCGCCACGGCCACCGGAGCCTCCCTGGCCACCGGTGCCACCGGTACCGCCTTGGCCTCCCTGGCCACCGTCCGAGCCCTGGCCTCCCTGGCCACCGTCCGCACCCTGGCCTCCCTGGCCTCCTTCGGCGTACGCGCTACCGCCCTGGCCACCGGCCGGTCCGGGAGCGCCTGGAACGCCGGGCGCTCCCGGCGCGCTTGGCGTGTTAGGAACGGAAACGTCCGGCGTGGGTTGCGGTACGGGAGGGACGGAGGATGGGCCGGAACCGGTCTCGTTCCCATCCGTTTTCGCCGCGGCGTCCATGACCTGGCTCGAACCGGAATGGTCCATTCCATCCGTCGCCGCTGATGGAAGCGGAGGCGCGTCGTTTGGACGGGAAGCGGCGTCCATGACCTGGCTCGAACCGGAATGGTCCGCGCCGTCCGGCTGAACGTCCGGCGTGGACTGGGTTTTCCGCGCGTCATCGCCAACACCGCCGTTCGACGTGTAGTCGCCGTCCGCGCCGCCGGCCTGCCCGTCCTTGGGCAGCAGGTCCTTGATGCCGGAGGCGAGGCCCGGAAGGGAACGGCCCAATTCGCCCGGATTGCCTTGGGATGCGGAAAGCACGGACGCGGCTCCCGAGTTCAACGCCTTGCCGAGACCGCTCGTGTTGCCCGTGGTCGCGGCCTGCACGACACCGGCCGTGACCTGGGCCGCGGCCTTGATGGCGCTTGGACCGATCCTGCCGCCACGCTCCTGCATGTCGGCGGTAACGTTCTCGCCGATGAAGCTCACGGCAGGCATGATGAGCTTCGGACTGAAGCACGCCATGATGATCGTGGCGATGCCCATCAGCGCGGGGAAGAACGATTCCGCGTAGTTCGGATTGTTCTTCGACACGAAGCAGATGCCGGAACCCACCATGATGACCAGGGCGCTCAACGGTGCGGACAGAAGCACGCCGACCACGGCCTGCGCCCATTTCGCCGCGGCGGGACGCGTGACCTTCCAACCGGTCATCATGACCGGCAGCGGCGCCACGCAGGCCAGCAGGATCAGGCTGATGTCGCGTGCGGCGAGCATGCCCGCCAGGGAGAGGACCGCGAGGAAAAGCACGAAGTCCACGACGCAGCGGATGAGCAGATCGTATCCGCCGGTGGTCTTGACGATCGTGCCGATGAGGTTCGACACGATGCTGTCGCCGAACGGGTCGGATGTGCCGGCACCGTTCAACGGGACGGTGAGGATCTTGTGCGTGATCTGTCCGACGATGCCGTCCATGGTGATCATCACGCTGATGCACACCGCGGTCAACGGCCATGCGAGCACGGCCATCGCGAAGCTTTTGATCACGTCGGCGACGCTGCCTTTGGCCGCGGCCTGCAAGGCGCCGATGACGCATAACGCCATGTTCACGAATCCCATGATCCAGCCGATACGGTTCGCCGCGGTGATGGCGACGTTCCATTCGTCGTTGGACATGCTGCCCACCAGGCCGCTGAAGGCGCCCGTCAACAGCTGGGAGCACAGGTTGTCCAACGGTTTGAACAGCCAGTCGATAAGGTTCGCGAAGACGGTCTGGATGATGAGTGACATCTGGCCTCCTTCAAAAAAGGAAATGCCGTGGACGGGACTGGCCCGGCCACGGCGTGAATAGGGGTGTGTCAGGCGGGAGCCGTCAGAACAGCGCCTGCGTCGCGAAGAACTTCACGATCGCCATGGCGCTGCCCAGGATCATCGTCGCCAGGGCACACCAGATGAACACCGTGCCGGAATACTGCTGCATCGGACCGGAATGGATCACACGGCCGGCGATCCAGGCGATCGCCGCGCAGATCCACGCTCCGACGGCGATGTACAGGCTCAACGCCCACAGGCCGCCGACCATGTCGGACACCAACTGCATGAACGGAAAGAACGTGAAGTTCGGACTCACCTTCAGGTTCGAGATGTCACCGTTGTTCAGGCCGGTGGCGACGGACACGATTGTTGCCGCGGCGGGCGCCGCGACGAGATTGTGTAACATGATGCACACTCCTTTCAGAAGATTCCACGACCACGACGACGGAACGGAACCGATAATCGGCAGGGGGATTATTTGCTTCCGGTCAACCATTTCCATAGGCCGGTCGCGCCGGCCGTGATGCCCTGGCCGGCCTTCTGGAATATGTTGCCCTTGCCGTCACCGCCGGAGACCCAGTTCCAACCCTTCAAAGCGTCGTCGACGGCGCCTTTCACGGTGGTCTTGACCGTGTCGGAGATACCGGACACGATGTCGTCGCCCAACTGTTTGACCAGTCCGGTCAGACTGTCGTCGCCCTTGCCTCGACCGTCCTTCAGGTTGGTTTTCCCACTGCCGGACGACTGCGTGTAGGAACGGTTCACGCCCAACCCGTTGGAGCCGAACACGTTGCAGCTCCAACCCCATCCGCTCACGGCGGCTCCGATCACGAACGGGACGAGCATGGCGGCGAGCAGGCGTTTCCAACTGAACGCGCGTTCCATCTGGTTGTCGGACACCAGTCCCGGGATGAGGCTGACGCAGCCGATGATGATCACGCCCACGCACAATACGAGCGCGACGGCGATCACGCCGCCGGCCATGTCTCGGACGCCGGACACATCCCAGGCCGGGTCGGGTTTCAAACCCTTCAACGCGTTGTCCGCGAGGTTCAATGCTTCCATTTCTGTCCTTCCATTCGAGGTCCATCAGTACCAGCCGGTCGCTTCGGAATGGGCCCAAGCGCCGCAAGGCGACTGGTAGCGTTGTTGGATGTAACCCAATCCCCATTTGACCTGCGTGGCCGCGTTCGTCTTCCAATCCTGTCCCGCGGACGCCATCTTGCTGCCGGGCAGTGATTGGGGGATGCCGTACGCGCCGGAGGACGGATTCGTCGCGTTCCACTGCCAACCGGATTCGCGTGTCCAGAGCTTGTCCAGACAGTCGAATTGGTCATCCCAACCGAAGTCCTTGAGTTTGCGTCGGGCTATCTTCTTCGCGTCCGCGGCCGATGCCTTGTCCCCGGACACGTCGGATGTGGAGTCGTCGCCCGTCACGCACTGTTCCGTGCCAGACGAGCCGGACGCGCCCATGCCCGTGAGCTTGTCGTTCGGCAGCACGTACGTGCCACCATTCCTGATCGGCATGGTCCGTGAATACACTTTGTAGCCGGCGCCCTTCTCACTGGTGGTGATGGTGCCCTTCGCGGTGTCCACGCTTTCGACGATGCCGACATGGCCGTACGTGGGATCCGAATCCTGCACGCCGGCGGGCCAGCTGATGATCGAACCCGCGACCGGCGCGTCCGTAGTGGTCTTGTATCCAGCGGCCGCGCCGGAACGCGCCCAATCCTGACCATTGCCCCAATACTGGCCGACATTCTTCCAACCGAGCCTCTTCGCCCGCATGCACGTCCACCACGTGCACTGGCCGTACGCGTACGTCGCGCAGTAATCGTTCGGCCCCTGCTGCCCGTTGAACCAAGCCTCGGCGTCCTTCTCGCCCATGCCGACCACGTTCGTGGAACCGGTGCTGCCGGACACGGCCTGCGCGGAAGAAGCCGAGCCATCCGAATTCGTGACGTTCATCGAACCCTTGTACCGGTAGTAGGCCGTATATCCGGACGCGTACGAGGTGACGCTGATCTCGTCGCCGGTCTGGTCGCCGGCCTTCGGCCCGGTGACACCACCATTCTCGTCATGATGCGCGCCAACGAACCTGCCGTCGCCGATGTAGATCTCCGTGTGGCTGGAACTCCACACGATGTCGCCGGTCTGCAGGTCGGACACCTTGGCCCAATCATGCCGTTCGAACCCGGCCTTCTCCAAGGCCGCGCCCTCACTGGACGTGTTGAACGCGGACGAGCCGACATCCAATCCCGCCTGCTTCAACGCGTGGTAGACGAACGAAGAACAGTCGTAATCCGGATTGCCGTTGCGATGCGGCTGACTGTAACCATGGGAGTCATCATCCGCGATGTTCTTCGCCCACGAGACCCACGACGTCGAACCGGACGCGTTCGTCACGCCGCACGTCGTACCGTACTGGGCCTGGACCATGGCGACGAGGATGGTGCTGAGGCTCATGAGCATGACGAGCGGCACGATGACGATCATCGGCACGGCCAGACCGAACACGGTGGCGCCTTTCACCAGACCATGCCCGCCGTTCCCGGTCCTCTCCGCCATAGGCCCCTCCCATCATCGGCACGCTTATTGCAATCCATTCCACGCGGATACGGGAGGAATGGACGCCGATAATCAGAAAAAGCCAAGGAGAAGGACCACGCCGGGGAAGCGGATCATGACCATTGGGCTCCGCAAGGACAGACTAAAAAACGAACCAACGACAGGAAATATCAACTGGAACATTATGTTCCAGTTGATATTCCGAGCCGCCGTTGGGCTGGCGAATGATATGGAGGGGATAATATCGTCCGTGAAAGATCCATGGAGGAAGGGGAACGGATCATGGGCATGGAGATACGGCCGGTGTACGCGGGGGAGTCGATGGCGTGGCTGGTGACGAGCACGGACAACGCTCCGGAGGTATGGACGCTCAACAAGGTGGCCTTGATACGCAGCGTGAGGCCGGTGCCCTGCTGGAAGTGCGGATATAAGACCATACAGACCGGCCTGTTCCTGGAACTCGCAGGACGGGACGGATACCGTTGCCGTATCGTCTCCTGGAGCGGGGTGGACAAGGCCGGACTGTTGTCCCAAGCGTTCCGACGCTTGCTCGACGTGAATTGGGGCGTGCGTCCGAAGTATTCGAAGTCGATGGGATGCGAGTACCTGGCCGGCGTCTGTCCCCATTGCGGCGCCATCCAAGGGGATAATTTCGTGTACGGCAACTGCCAGAGTCGGGGAGGGGCGTTCAGTGATCCCGAAGACAGGTCGCAGCTCGCGGCGTTCCCATTGCCGTCGTTCGTGGGCGACCGGCCGCAATCGTTGGATTGGGCGTTCGGCAGGTTCACTCTTGAGGTGGAGCCACGGAGAATCGTTTTCAGGGAACCGCTCATGCTGCCAGGCGGCGCATGGCCATGGCGGATGAACCGGTAGGATCCACACCATAACGGGGAATATCTGATGCGGCATTATGCCGCATCAGATATTCCACTCCGCCCCTGATCGACCCAGACAATGAAAAAGTCCGGTCCCATTTTAGGAGAGGGCTTTTATGCTCGTCTTCGGACACTTGGATGTCGGGGACGGAGACCCGACTGCCGGCCGGAGCGGAAAGCTCACGACGGGAAATATCAACTGGAACATTATGTTCCAGTTGATATTCCGAGCCGCCACTGATAGCCTCGATCGCGGAATCGCTCACAAGATTCTCCACTGGTTCTTTGAAAAACACTGCCGCGTTCGCGATGTCCGCCACCGTCCATTCGGTTCTTCTGTTCAGCTTTGTGCTTAACGTCGCCTGAATCGAAACATGACGCTTCCCGCCAAGACGTTTCGCCTTTTTCGCGACGGGAAATATCGACTGCCGCATAATGCGGCAGTCGATATTCTGCTTCCGTTCCGGCAGTGAAAGGGGATAGGCCCAGCCCATTCGGCTTCATTGGATTCTTGGGTTCCGTATCGTCTTCGGAAAAACCCGGTCCCATTTTGGGAGAGGGTTTTTAAACGCGCGGTCAAGGATACTCGCCGCGGAAATCCGGCATCGATCGTTTCGGGTATGGAGGCCATGCGGCCCGTCCCCGTCGGGCTTGCGCAGGTGGCGCGCACCGGCCGGAGTAGCAAGCTCGCGGCGGGGAATATCAGTTGGCGCATAATGCGCCAACTGATATTCTGCCTCCGTGCCAGGAAATGGTGCCTCGCTTATTCGATCAGGGAATCGAAGCCGTTCGTCCGCAGGGACTCATCGGCCAATGATGTTTGCTCCATTGCGGAGATCATTCCCTTCCCGGCATCGATGATAGGAGAGACCTGTTCCCATGAATCCGGTACGGGCACGGGCAGACCCCAGATGTGCCTTGGTTGGAGATGCTGCTGCACCGAGCCGAACTCGTCGAGTTTCATGAGATTCATCGCCGTGGACGACATCAGGAACGCCAGGAGATACGCCCTCATATTCTCGTCGGGAACGCGGACGCGTACCAGGTCGTCGCTGATGACGTACTTGTCCGCGAGTATCCGCGTGGCGTAGGTGACTTTGCCGATCGTGCCGGAACGGGAGATGAGGATGTCCCCCTTCTGCACGCGCAGCATTCTGACGCATTCCTTCTGTTTGTCGGTGGCGCGCGACATGTCGAACCATTTGACGGTCATTCGTCGCTGCTCCAACGCTCCGTTGGCGGTGAGATACGGTGTCAGATTCGTCGTGTCGCTTGGGTCTTCGACGACGAGGCTTCGTGAGCTCCATCGTGGCCCCATGTAGATGCGGATGTTCTTGTCGAGTTGGCCGATGGTGGTGACCGACCAATCGGGTTTGTCGTCGAATTTGCTGACTTTTTCCAACGTCGCGTTCAATTCGGGTGAATAATGCTGCGGGTTGAGGTTGAGATTGTCGTCCAATTCGCCGCGTTCCGCGGTGAAACAGGTTTCGGATTCGGTGAACGTTCCGATGTCTCTGAATGTCTTGTATGATTCCGCGATCTGGGTCAGGTCCTCATCCAGCTCGCTGGTGGCGGAGCCTTTTTCGTCAAGTGCGAACACTGGTTCGCCCTTCGAATCCTTGCCGACCCTTCTGGATTGGGCCATGAAGATGGTGTAGTCGCCGGGTACCGGATCGTCTTCCAAAGGTTTGGAGAGGAAAAGGACGCATGTTCGAACGCCTGTGTCGGGTTCGAAAGTGTTTTTGTGCAGCGTGACCACCGCATCCACCTTGCATCGCGACAGCATCCATCTGCGGTAGTTGATGTAGGTGCGGTTGTCCAGGATTCCTTTCGGAAGGACGATGCCGATGCGACCGCCCGGCTTGAGCCAATCGATGCAGCGTTCGAGGAACAGGAGCTCCGGCGCCTGACGGATCAATAGGGTGCCGTGGCCGGCATCCCGATCATCATCATCGTCCGTGATCGTGGGGAACGCGCCTTCCGGATCGGGTCTGTGTCCGAAACCGAATAATTTGAGGATGTCCGGATCCATCATCATGGATTCGGTTTTTTGCCCGGAGAACGGAGGATTGGTGATGATGATGTCCGGCGTGCCTTTTGGACAGTGGCTGGTTATCCACCCGTCCAGATTGGAATACTTGTCGAGTGAGTTTCCCTAGGTCATGCCGGTGTTGCCGTCCCCGGTCAGAAGCATCGCCGTTTTGGCGATCTTCACGAGTCTTTTCGAGATCTCGACCAGGAACACCGAATTCTTGCATAAGCCGAGCCGTCTTTCCCGTTGTGGGCTGCCCGGTTTGGTGCCGTCGATGGCTTTGCGCCGCTTGTATCTGAACGCGGCGGTGGCGAAACCGCCGCTGCCGCCGGCGGGGTCCAGCACTTTGTCGGCTATGTCGGGGTCGAGCATATCGACCATCGCTTTGACCACGAGCCGGTTCGTGAAGAACTGTCCCTGCTGGCGTTTGAGTGTGACATGGGTGAACTGCTCGTACGCCGCGCCCATCAGATCCCAGTCGTCCGCATCGTCCTCCCTGCTGACGAACGAATAGTCCTGGAGCACGGAAGCCGCTTCGACGAGGGTGGAGTCGCCGACGGCGATGTCCTCGTCCTTGTCGAAGACCGTGGGATACTGTTCCGCGTACTCATGGAACAGGCTACGGATGGTTTTCGCCACGGCGGCCCGCCCGTCTTCGGACTTGTACTGTTCCGGAGTGATCCAGAAATGGGGGTAGGCGGTGTCGGAAGTCACCGTCTCGTCATAGATCTTGGCGAGAAGGATACGCACCATGTCCATGGTAAGGTCGGAATCCGCGTTCTCCATGCCCCTGCCGTAAAGACGGTTATGGCACATCGCCAACAGTCTGCGCACATTGCGGGGCCGTTCCAACTCTCCTATGCGTGGAGTCTGCTCGTCCTCCCATCCTTGGCCGCATCTCGGCAGACTGGGGGTTTCCTCGAGGACTTGAATGCCGTCCTTGTTCTCTCTCCGGTAGAAGACCGTGCCGTCACCATTCGTCCAGACGCCACCATTGGCGCTGGTGTTGAAGATGTACGAGACCAGCTGGGCGTATCCGTCCTCCACCTTGTTCCGTTTGCATTCGACCACGAAGTTGATCTTGCCTTGGTCACGGTTCAGGCAGGCGGCCTTGGACGCGTAGACGACGATGTCCGCGCGCACCGGGTTCCCGTCCTTGTCCCGGAGCTCCTTCGACCCATGTTGGATCGGCACCTCCCTCCGGATGGTGTTCGCCGGATAATGGTACTCGTTGATCAGGGTCTCGATGAAACGCTGCCTGACTTTTTCCTCGGGAGTGCTTTTAAGACACCCCCCCCCTAAAATATCCACGATGTCGCCGTTCTCATCGAAACGAACCTTGAATCCCGTGTTCGACATGCATCAGCCTCCTTGTGTCCGATGGCTACAGTGTACAATGACGCCGCCGTTTCCAACGGTTCACGACGGGAAATATCCGACAGGACGAGGCGTCCCGGCGCCTGGAGGATTGGCGGATGGGGACTCAGGCGGCGAACCCGCAATGGAGAATATCAGGTGCGAGGTTTCCTCGCACCTGATATTCCGAACCATTGTCGGCAACTGAAAAGCTTTTCGGAATCATCGACCGGAAGGATCAGCCGCGCTTGGCATATTCGAGGCACGCTTCCGGAAGGGCGAACACACGACGGAAAATATCAGTTGGCGCATTATGCGCCAACTGATATTCCGCTCCGTTTCCGATTGTTCTGGGCAAGGGAAAACCCGGTCCCATTTTAGGAGAGGGTTTTATTTTGCTCGTCTTCGAGCACTTGGACGTTGGGGACGGAGGCATGTATGCCGGCCAGAGCGCAGATCGCGACGGGAAATATCGACTGGTCCATTATGGACCAGTCGATATTCCGAACCATAGTAGGCGGCGGAACGGCTCTTCGGAATCATTGACCGAAAGGGAAGCATTACGTTCGGGATGGTCCGCTGTACGGAACCGTTCATCGTTTCTGGTTGGGGCGAGGGTATTCGAGTCGTGTTTCGGGGGAGAACCGGTAATGGATTCCGCCCTCGAATTCCGCATCGACCGTGACGCTTCTCGAACCATCCTGGTTCAACCGGCCTGTGATGGCGAACCGTTCGAGGATACCCCAGCCGATGAATTCCTTGCCGAGATGCTTCTCACTGAGTTTTCCCGCCTCGATGGAATACGGTTTTGGATGGTTCCGTTCGGCGATCTCCGGTTTGCAGACGCCGCACGTGCGGTATCGCAGGCCGCTGGCCAGCAGGCTTGATCGGGTCACGTACACTGCTTGGAACCTTTGGATGTCGAACAGGAGCGTACGTTCGTAAATCTGGTCGCCCTGGCCGTCGGTTCCGACTGGCTCGTAATCCCACCGGGGGTATTCATCCCGGATATCCTGTTCGACCTGGTGTCTGATGGTCCGACAGTCCGGCATGTGGACCATGGCCAGGCCTCCCTCGCGTCGTTGATTGACGACGTACACGGGTTCTTCGTATTGCGTTTCGCTCATTTGCGGGTTCTTCTCCCTTCGGTTTTGGCTTGTTTCCCATTATGAAGCCGTTTTCGTTCTCATGGAACGGATCGTCTCACGTGGCGGTTTCGATGCCTTCGAGCCGGTTGAGCTCGTCGGCGTGCCGCATGCACGCCATCTGCCATTCGGATGGCGTGCCGTAGCGCAGGCTTCCCTCGTGGCTGAATTCCGCCTCGTGAGGCCTCATGTCGGCGAGCACGTGCTCGCAGACAAGCGAATGCACGTGGCGTTCGTGGTGTTCCGGCGGGCTCGGGGTGGGCTTCGCCGTGGACTTCCGGTCGCGGCCGCGGATCTCGGCGTCCCGTTCGCGTTGGCGTTCGATCTGGGCGACGGTCCAGTCGTTGGCGATCTGGTCCCAGTTGTCGGCGAGACGGCGCGCGGAATCGACACGGCGGAGCCAGAACGTGTTCGCGGGCAGCCAGTCGATGACCGCGAGGATAAGCGCCAACGAGGCCGAACGGTCGCCGTCATGGGCTTTGACGACCCGGCTGACGAGGTTTCCGATCTTGGACAAATCACGTTTGGTCGGTCCCGTGGTGGTCAACGACAGCTTCGAACGGACGGAAGCGAGATGGTCCATCACGGTCGCCGCGTCGGAATCCCCTCCCGTCGTCGTGTTGTTTCCGTCCTCCATGCCGGGGCGCTTCCCGCTTGCGGGGAGCTCTCCCGTAGGGAGAGAGGGGTTAATGGTTTGTATTAATCTATTGGGTGCACCACATGCACCCCGCGGGGTGCATGTGGTGCACCCCCTACCCTTGTTTTTAGAGGTGCATGTGGTGCACCCCGTCTTTTTAATGTCCTTCGAATCGGCCTCGGATCGGCTTTCCGAAGCGGTTTCGGCCATGTTTTCTTGCGGTTTCGGGTGTTTGCGTTCGCGTTCTCGTACTTTGCGTTCTCGTACTTTGCGTTCTCGTACTTTGCGTTCACGTTCCTCCCCACGCAGTCTTTCCCTAACATCCTCGGCACGTTCGACTCCGTTGAATTCTTCGACCGGCATGTTCAGTCTCAGGTCCCAGACCTTCGATCTGCGTCCACGTGGCACGGTGCCGCCATTCTTGCCAAGGGCCGCGTGACGTTGGTCACCCGGCATGATCAGGCCCTTATCCTGCAGTTCCCTCAACGCCTTGCGCACGGCGCGTTCGCTCAGTTCGGTAGCGACCTGAATGTTCAGGACGCTTGGCCAGGTGCAGGTACCATCCTCGTGCGCGAATTGCGCAAGATAGATGAGCACGGCTTTCTGCGGTGCGGAACCGAGACTCAAACCGTATGCCCACGACAAAGCCTGGAAACTCATCTTTGCCCCTTTCCAAGAAAGAACCGAATCATGTCATTCATCGCCCGGTTCGTGGATGAAATGCCTACTTGTTGTGTTCCGATGCGTTGAGACGCCATGCCTTCCAAGGGCCTTCCTCGCCACGTTCACGCTCCAACGCGCCTATATGCCATTTGACCGGTTCGCTGTCGGCCGCGAGCGGCGTGATGAAACCCTGCTTTTCCAAACGGTCCAGGATCGCGTCGAGTTCCGCCGGCGTCATGTCGCACGCGGTCCCTCTCAACGCGCGCACGCCCACGACGGCGATGTCCTCCCGAGGCGTCTGGAACGTGCTGTTGGCAAGACTGACGAGAACAAGCTTCTCGGCCGGAGTGTCCGGCTTGGCCTGCCATGCCCATTTGATGACGCTGATCATTGTCTGCTCCTTTGTCGGTTGTGGTGTTCGTTCTGTTTTGAAAGTCTGTCGAGGGGGTGCCGGACACGCGTCGGCGGCGCCGTTGCCGTTCGGCGCGCATGGCCGGCATGTCGCCGGCATGGCGGAGAAAGAAGAAAAGACCATGCCGGCATCCATCTCCACGTCACCGGGGTCCGGTAACGGCCGATGGACGATCATTTCCTGTACTTATCGATGACCGCGAGAATGTACGGGTAGTCGTCGATGCTCGGACCGAGGCCATGATGATGGTTCTCCAGGAAACGACGGATGTCGTTGCGGAGAGCGTCGGAGCCACGCGTCGCGGTAAGGCATTGACGGATCAGCATCTCCCAAGCCATGCGCTTGCATCGAGTCGTCACGTCCTGGCGCAGGCCCTCCATGTCGGCCGCGTACTTGTCGCTTTCCAGTTCCAACGGCTGGGTGCCGCCGGTCAACCATTCCTGATAACTGGACTTGTCTCCCGCCGGCGCGGACAGGACGGTCGAATCGGGATCGCCGAACACGTCGGCTTCCTCGCAGAGTCGGTCGGCAAGGGCCGCGTTGTTCTCGTTGCGGATCCTTCTTCTCGCTTCGGTGGCGTCCAAAGCCTCGCGTTGCGGCGTCGTGTCCTTCCGCTTCCTGCGGCGTAGCGGCGCGTGGGTCATGCCGCTACGGTATTTGGGCCGCTCAGTACGCATCCACTCGCCCAACCGGTTGCCGATCAGCGTGTTCACGAACGCGCCCAATGGTTTGCGTTCCTCATAGGAGGCCCACCTGCGCAGGCCTCCCTTGAGCAGTTCCACGGCCACGTCGCACATAATCTCGTCAACGGCGTACGCGTATCCCCATTCGGAGAGTCTGCGGGCGACACGTCGACGGTTCTCGTCCAACGCGTCCTCCACTTCCCGCGGGGTCACGCCGTACCGCGTGTGGAAGTCCTTGTCGCTCATGCTGTGGTGTTCCATGGCTTAGAACCTTTCCGAATGCTCTCTTCTGATGCGGGCGAGATACCTTTTCGCGGTGCTGCCGCTCGCGGCCAGTCCCGCGTCCACTGCCTTCGACGCGGTCGGATTCTCGCCTTTAGCCGTAAGCTCGTCGATCCATGCGAGCCACGCCTCGTCATCGGCTCCGGCCTTGCCGCGTCGGCCGGTTTTCCCTGGCTTCGGCTTTTCCTCCGCCTGGGCGTCGTCGGTCTTCTCTTCCGGCCCGTCGGCCGGTTCCACGGCCGTCACGTCCGGTCCCACGGGTTCGGGAGCCGGCTCGTCCTGGCCGTCCACGGTCGGGGCATCCCGCTCATCGGGTTGGATGGTGAGGGTCGGGATGATGACTGGTTCACGCATCACCGGCTGCGGGATGGCGTGCTGTTCGACGGTCGGGGTTGAGGCGTCGGCGGCTGGCGCTTCGGCCTCATCGGCTTTTGGGGCCGCATCGTCCTCCATGGCGGGAACGATGGTCTGGAAGTCGAACAGGTCCGGAATCTCCGGCTTCGCCGGTTCAGCCGGTTCGGGAGCCGATGCCGGCGGTTCGGACGGGATGGCCGGGGTCGGCATGGCGGATGGTGGAACGGGAGCCGGAACGTCAGTGTCTTCCATGACGGTCAAGCCGACGGGAAGGACGGTGTTGATCTTGTCGAGACGGTCTCCCGCGATGATGACGATCAAATGGGTCGCGTACAGGAGTGCGACCGGGGGAATACTCATGATGACCGGCGGCACCCATGCCGGCAGGTGGAATCCGGTGTTGAGCATCGCATGCAGGGCGTTGCCGGCGATGGAGAAGCTGCTGAACAGTACGAGTCCGACCCACGGATAGGCGCTGCCTCGGATGTGGCCCTTCTTGAATCCCCACGTGGCCCAGGTGCACAGGAGGATCGTGCCGTCCACGCACACCGGACCACCCCAGCTCAGGTACGGGTTGATGCCGCATGCCACGAACACGAGACGCAGGGCGTCGAAGCTCAACACGAACGCGATCAGGCCGATGATGATGCCGGCCGTGATGCCGGGCCACATTTTGACGCTTGACCTTTCGGCCCGCGCTTCCTCGTCTTTGGTGTATTTCATGATTCAGTCTTTTCTCTCTGCCGGTCCACGACCGGCGATGATGGTTGGTTCAGTGGCGGGGGAGCGGACCCATACCCCTTGGGATCCGCCCGTCCGATCCCGGTCGCATGTCAGGCGGTGATTTCCTGGCAGACGATGGCGAGTTCGGTGCATCCGTCGATGAAACGCGACCAGTCGTTGTCGGTGTCATCAAGTTCCGCGTCCGCCCCGTCGAAGACGTTGTCGACGTCGATGTTCAGCAGGCGCAGCATCTTACACATGTCGCTGATGATGCCGAAGATGTTCGCGCCGCCACGGGAGACGATCTCGCTCACCGTGGAGCCTCCCGGCTGCCACTTGTCGGATTCCAGCAGATGCACCATCTCGTTGATGGCGCCGCGGGCGTCCGACGACTGGCTGACGAACGAGTCGATGTAGGAGCGGATGTCGGTCTCGCGGTTGCCCATGTCGAGGTCCAACGGCTGGTCGTCGTCGGCGTTGTCGAAATCGGTGTTGTCGATCTTGGCGGGTTCGAGTCCTTCGCTCATGCGACGCATCCTGTCCTTGCGGAGCGTGTCGGACACGGTGGACTGGCTCACGTCAAGGATTTCGGCGATGTCGGTCTGCTTGGCGCCTTCCTCGGAGAGTTCCACGATCTTCTTGCGGCGTTCCTCACTGGACATGCTGCCGGTGTCAACGTGACGGAGTTTGCCGTCTGCGCTGCGCGTCCTGCCTTCCGCGGGAGCGATACCGGCTTGGCCTCTGACACGGTTAACAGTCGTGTGACTGACACCGAGCAGAGCGGCGATGCCACGGTTGGTGATCTTGCCCGGAGTGAAGCCCGTGATCAGGTCAGTGCGCTGCTGACCAGTAACCCGAATCTGGGCCGAGGTGAAGTTGTCCTTGCAATACTGGATCCAACCCTTCATGCCCTCCGGATATCCGAGCGCGACCCAGATATGGCCGTCAAAAGCTTTTTCCACCGCGTGCACCAAATCGTATTGTGCTTCGGCGGCATGCAGAATCTTGACTTTGATGTCTTCGGTGGCCTGACGAGCCTCCTGCTCGGTGTAATTGGTCTCACCCGGAGCAAGAGGATGCGCTGTCCGCTCATCATCTTGGAAGTTTCCGGCGAGAGCGGCAACCGGGTTGGTCTCGACCAGGTCGGCATCATCGATGCCATCCAGGACTTCGGCGTCCACGATTTCGGGGGTGATTGTCGGCGTGTTTTCCTGATATTGGGTTTCATTCGGTGTGGTGGATGTGGAATAATCAGACATTGAGCTGGTCCTTTCCTCAAAGTTGGAATTGATTGCATTGCTGGTTTCGTTGAAATCGTTCATTGTGATCTCTTCTTTCTGCGATTGGTTCCTTGGCTGGTGACCGTGGAACCTTGGTAAATGGGAAATGCTGGATGGGATTGACTCGCCGCCCGTACGTGAGCTGCAACTCATGTGCGGGCATTACTATTTGAGCGATATCGACCCATCGCCAAGTGGTTGGTATAGGAACCCGACGAAAAGATTGGAATGGCTATGACAGGAGATGACTCCCTTGCATCGGATTCCATCGCGTCGGATTACAGGTTCGTGTTGGAGCATGACACCTCCATGTTGGAGATTGCTCTTGCGGCCGTGTCCTTCGAAGATTGCAGTCTTGACGATTCCGTTCCATTGGATCGAGTCGTGGTGGCTTATGACTGTTGGCTTGAAGCGTTGGAAGCGCTTCATCCTGGCCATCGTTTCCGCGGATTCGGTCTTTCGGATTTGGAACTTTCAGACGACGACCTGCTTGGTCGTTTGTTGTTGACCGTTTTGTTCGATGGTGGTTCCTGCCGGTTCATACGTTCCGTGGTCGCCGTGGTGAATGGCTACCGTAGGGCTCACCGCGGTTGACGGTGCGTATGCCGGTCTGTCGTTCTGTCTCTTTTCTGTTATTGGTTTGGGAAATGCTGGATGGTTTCATCCGCCGCCCGGATGCGAACTGCAATTCGTCCACGGACTCTAAATGTTTTACACAGGTGCCATAGCTCCCTCTCTCATACGCAGGTCAGTAAGGCCATACAGATAATCAGTAGAAACATTGAAAGCAAGAGCTGTACGCCAAATATCTTTTGCAGTAAAGCGCGTGGCTCCAGATAGCTTTGCAGAGATTGTCGGTTGCGACATGTTCAGAATTGCAGCGTACTGGACTTGCGAAGTATGAGTTTCCGCAAGCAAACCGTTAATCCTGTTTGCTATCACATTTCTATCATCGTCTTTATAGCTCATGCCTATAAGATATTACCGATGGTAGATAAATGCAAATTGGTGTGTCATACTTTTGGTTATGGCACGTTTTTCAGTGAAAACAGAAGCATCTGAGCGACTTCAGGATATCTTTACCAAGAATGTTCGTGTTCGTATGGCTCTTTACGATATAAAGCAAAACACCTTGGCGGCAGCGTTATGCCTGACCCAAGCGACGTTAAGCACAAAGCTGAACAGAAGAACCGAATGGACAGTGGCGGACATCGCGAACGCGGCAGTGTTTTTCAAAGAACCAGTGGAGAATCTTGTGAGCGATTCCGCGATCGAGGCTATCAGTGGCGGCTCGGAATATCAACTGGAACATAATGTTCCAGTTGATATTTCCCGTCGTGAGCTTTCCGCTCCGGCCGGTGCGCGTTACCTGCGCAAGCCGGATGAGAACGAAGACAGGCCGCATGGCGCGAACGGATCGCCACGCTTCTTCGTTATGCCAGAAACGAACCGATTAGCACTCCGGGTGCCGGAGTGCTAAAACATTAAAAGAAGTTTTCCGGGTACGTCTCATCAGCACCGTCAAACATAAGGCGTACCGGCACACACCTATGCATAAGGAGGCGCGCATGGCGCAATCAAGACGCATGCTGGTGTTGCGTGCCGTGGTCGAGGATTACATCCGTTCTCAGGAACCGGTGGGTTCCACCACACTGACCCGGGATCATGACCTCGGCGTCAGCTCCGCCACCGTGCGCAACGACATGGCGGCCTTGGAAGATGAAGGCTATCTTATTCAGCCGCACACTTCGGCCGGCAGGGTGCCGACCGAAAAAGGGTACCGTTACTTCGTCGACCGTTTGGCGACGGTCGTTCCGCTATCGGAGGCCCAGCGCCGCGGCATCAACAGCTTTCTGTCCGGATCGGTCAATCTGCAGGACACGCTGCAGCGGGCCGCCCGGCTGCTGGCGCAGATCACCGGACAGGTCGCCGTCGTGGCCGCGCCGTCACTGTCGAAGTCGACATTGCGGCATATCGAAATCGTGCCAGTGTCCATTAATACGCTGCTTGCCGTAGTGATCACCGATACCGGCCGTGTCGCGCAGCATATCCTCAACGTCACGAAATTGCCGGACGTGACGACGCTCACTCATCTGACCAACGAGATCAACACGCAATGCTCCGGCGTTTCGCTGACCCGCACGGCCGATTGCGTACGACAGATGGGAGCGCGCAAGGAATACCATGCGATCAGCACGCTTGCGGAAACGCTTGCGCAGGCCTTTGATGGCATGGCGGATGACGAACGCGCGAGCGAATTGTACATGGCGGGCACTTCACGGCTTGCGCATCAACGCACGGTGGCCGACCTGGCCCCGCTGTTCGACGCGTTGGAGGAGCAGGTGGTGCTCATGAAGTTGATGAGCTCGCTGAGCGAAACCACGCAATCCGACGGCGTCGGAGTGGCGATCGGTTCCGAAACGCACACGCCCGGTTTGCTGCACGCCTCAGTGGTAACCAGTGGCTACGGGCGTACCTCCGCGGCCGCCACGGACGGCGCGACGCATGCGGCCGCATCATCACAGACGGAAAATCAAAGCGGTGATGATACGCAGCAGGCGGGCGAACCGGTCGCATTCGTCGGATCGATCGGGCCGACGCATATGGACTACGCGGCGACCATGGCCGCCGTGAGGGCGGTCGCCAGATATCTGACGGCGTTCCTCGCCCACGATGAAGGTCAGCCGGCCGACTGACCCCGCCTTATGGCACAATGACACGCAGAACCAACAGGGAGAAAGAATAATCGTGACGGACTATTACGAAGTGCTGGGCGTCGACCGTTCGGCAAGCGACGACGAGATCAAAAAGGCGTATCGAAAGATGAGCCGCAAATACCATCCCGACATCGCAGGTCCGGAATTCGAAGACAAGTTCAAGGAAGTCAACAACGCGTACGATGTGCTGTCGGATCCTAAGAAACGGCAGATGTACGATGCCGGCGTCGATCCGAACGATCCGAATGCGGGCGGCATGCACGGCGGCGGATTCGGTGGCGGATTCGGCGATATGGGGGACATCTTCAGCATGTTCACCGGTGGCGGATTCGGTGGCACCGGCGGTGGACCGACTCCGCGCACCCAGCCGGGGCGTGACGCGCTTGTTTCCGCGACCATCGATTTGAAGACGGCGGTGTTCGGCGACACCACGCACGTCAAGGTCAACACGTTCGGCCTGTGCCAGGAATGCGGCGGCACCGGCTGCCAGAACGGCACACAGCCCACACAATGTCCCGACTGCCACGGTCAGGGATATGCGCAGCGCGTGGTACGCACCATGCTCGGCCAGATGATGACCACCGCGCCATGCGAACGCTGCGAAGGCCATGGAACGGTCATCGAGAAGCCGTGCCCGTCCTGCCTCGGCCATGGCCGCGTGCGCGTCACCCGCAATGTCGGCGTCGCGGTGCCGGCCGGCGTGGCGAACAACACCCGTCTGCGTCTCGCTAATCAGGGTGAGGTCGGCGAAAATGGCGGCGTCGCGGGCGATTTGTATGTGGATATCCGCATCAAGCCGGATGACATGTTCACTCGTGATGACGACGATTTGCATTGTTGGATCAAGGTGCCGATGAGTTGGGCCGTATTGGGGCACGAAGTCGAAATCGACACCTTCGACGGCAGGCAGACGCTGGATATCCCAGCCGGCAGCCAGCCGGACGATACCGTGACGTTGAAGAACCTCGGCGTCACGCATCTCGACGACAAGAACGAGCGCGGCGATTTGGTGGCGCACGTAGTGGTGGAGATTCCTAAGAAGCTGTCCGATGACGAGCGGGAGCTGATTGAGCGGTTCGGCGAGATGCACGACACGGACGCCCAGCATGTTGTCGTGAAGTCCCGTCCGTCGTCCGGCGCGAAGAAGGGGTTCTTCTCCAAGCTGAAGGACGCGCTGCGCTAGTTTTCGCAATCCAATCGAATACGGGACATGTGAAAGAAGTCCGTATCCCAACTCATAACCTTGGGATACGGACTTCTTTCACATCTGGCATGGCGGGTGATTCCCGCCTATTTGAGCAGCGACCTGCACATGGCGCGATACTGGCTCACATATCCTCCACCGAAGAACACGCAATGTCCTGCAATGGGGTAGAGCTGCCACAATGTGATGCGGTCCTGCCATCCGGCCTTAAGCGGATGCGCCGACTGATAGCCTTCGAGGATGTCCGTAAGATATGACATGCCGAACAGGTCGAGCATGGCAAGGTCTTCCTCACGGTGCCCACCGTGAGCCGCAGGGTCAATAAGCACGGCTTCGACGTCACCGGAATCAGCAGTCCACATGACGTTGCCGCTCCACAGGTCGCCATGCACGCGTGCGGGCTTGTCGTTGGCGGCCTTGCCTAGGATGTCGGGCAAGGCGTCGATAACGGCTTCAGTCAGTTCCATGTCATAGTCGGTCAGTTCGCGACGTTTCATGCCGAGTCGTACCATCGGACGCAATCTGCCGTCCGCCAGATAGGTGGCCACATCATCCCAGGCACCGGTATCCATCGGGACGGGATCCTGCAACGGCCCGAAATAGCAGGTGCCGTCGTATCCAGTTGGAGCGGAGCCAAAATGTTCGGCACCGGCATCATGCATATGAGCTAGCGCAACACCGAAATCGCGCGCGGCTTGGATGGTCGGACCGCAGGCGTTCACGCGTTCAATGTCGAGATAATCCTTGCCCCAGTCGTATACGTCGACCACGCGTGGGCCGCCCTGCGATTGCGCCTCGCCGAGCCATTTGAGGCCGCGTCCCTCGCATTCAAAGAAACCTTCGGGGCTGAATGCCCTGCTTTTGCGGTATTTGCCCATGCCGATGAGCCTTTCTCCCATGCCGGACATGCCGGCGTACTTTTGGCTCCATTGTGTGCATGGTTTGAGACAACTATGCCGGGATGCCTTGAAAACTAGACCCCTCTCGCTACTCTTGGTCACGGAAAAGCAGACGAAACCATATTTCTACGAACATAAAGAGGGTTCATGAATTTCTTCCAAGCGATTTTCCTTGGCCTGGTGCAGGCGTTGACCGAATACTTGCCGGTCTCTTCCAGCGCCCATATCCGTATCATCGGCGATTTGATGCTGGGCTCCGATCCGGGTGCCGCGTTCACCGCCATCATCCAGATCGGCACCGAGCTTGCCGTGATCCTGTATTTCCGTCATGACATCATCCGCATTCTCGGCGCGTGGTTCGGCTCCTTGTTCGGCAAGGAGGGCAAGGACTTCAAGAGCCGTATGGGCGCGCATAACCGCGACACGCAGATGGGTTGGTTCATCATCATCGGCACGCTGCCGATTCTGATTGCCGGTCTGTTGTTCAAGGACGCCATCGAAAGCACGCTGCGTAATCTGTGGATCACCGTTACCGTGCTGATTATCTTCGGTATTCTGCTGTGGGTGGTCGACGCCCGCGCCAAGCAGGTCAAGACCATGGATGAGATGACCTGGAAGGATGCGCTGATCTTCGGCATCGGTCAGATGCTGGCGCTGATTCCTGGCGTTTCCCGTTCCGGCGGCACCATCACCTTCGGCCGTGCGATGGGTTATACCCGTGAGGCTGCAGTGCGCGTGAGCTTCCTGATGGCCATTCCGGCCGTGTTCGGCGCGGGCATCCTCGAAGCCGTTTCCGCGGTCAAGGATGTGGCCGCAGGCAATGCGGGAATGTTCCCGGGCTGGGGTGCGACCATCGCGGCCACCATCGTGGCGTTCGTGGTCGGCTATGTGGTGATCATCGGCTTCCTGAAGTTCGTGTCCACCTTCTCGTACAAGGCGTTCGCCATCTACCGCATCGCGCTGGCCGTTGTCGTGGCTCTGCTGCTGATCTGCGGCGTGCTGCACCCGACGGAAGTCGTTGCCGCCGCGTAAGCGTGATTCGGCGTAAATAAAGCGAATCCCGGCCATCCGTAAGGTGGCCGGGATTTTTTTCGTCTGCGACCTCCTCCTGGAGGGGAACGACTCAGACGCCGTTGCGTAGAAGTGATTCGGCCTCACGAAGCAGTTCCTCGCAGGCAGGCATGCCATTCGAGGCGATTCGCTTCGCTCTCGCGTCCAAATCGTAATCATGTTCCAGACGAGCCAAATAGTCGCCGGCATGCATGTCTGACACCAATCCATCGGCGTCGGAACGCCATTGCATGGCCTTTCTGGTCAAATCTCCTTCAATAAGCGGATACTCGATTATTAAAGACAAGGCGCGCAGCAGCTCCAAAGTGCCTTGCATGCATTCGGTATTGGCACAGTAATGCGGTACGGATACCCATATGGATGTTGTCGGAAAGCCCGCTTCGGCGGCGAAGGCGTCAAGGATGTTGGGGATGCCCACCGGACCGTTGTATTCCCTGTCGGATTCGCATTCGCAGCCGCTTTTGGAGATGTCAAGCGGCAATGGCCGTGTGTGCGGGCATTCATCGAACATGGAGCCAAGCGTGATGACATCACTTACGTCATAGTCTTCTGCGACACGTAGCGTCTGCCTGCAGTATTCCTCCCACCGGTAATTGGGTTCGGGTGCGATCTGCGCAAGCAGGTGCAGCATGGGGGAGACGGCAATGTCATAGAAAGTCGTTTGCGGCCAGATGATGCGCTTACGCCCCTGCACGGAGCAGATCATGGGCCGGGCCACCTGATAGTCGTAGAAACCTTCGTTGTCAATATGGCGCACTTCCTGCGACTCATACCGGGACACCAAATGACGGACGACGTTCGTGGCCGCTTGGCTTGCATCGTTCCATCCTTCGAATGCGGCGATAAGTATCGTCTTGGGCATTGCGCTCTCCTCACACATGCTTTTAATGTATACCGAAAACGGGTGGTGTGACACGCGCTTCAGCCATCGGTGAATACGAATAAACCAAACCGCGACACGCTGACTTGCAAATTACACGAATGTGGTTATAGTAAATACTCGTGCTCACGCAGTGAATCTGCTGGAGACATGCGGACATAGCTTAGTTGGTAAAGCGCAACCTTGCCAAGGTTGAGACCGCG